>VAOW01013449.1_pt1 | contig 20651 bp, 24 predicted proteins | sample 3393921 | NCBI WGS metagenome assembly VAOW01 (sample SAMN08290428, study PRJNA428436) | hydrothermal vent metagenome | isolation source: Deep-sea hydrothermal vent chimney | place: Indian Ocean: Southwest Indian Ridge | depth 2742 m m | reverse complement strand
TGGGAAATACGCCAGTCGATGACAGAATCAGATATCGAAATCATCCTTGAACGCGCCCGTGAAAAGTTCCCCAATGCCACGCCAAGAATCATCTCTGACAAGAGAAATCTGCTGTCCTGCCATGTTTTGTGGTGGAGGTTGAGCTTAAAAATCTATGGAAAAGAGTAATAATTAGAGCCTCTTGCAAAACTCTGGGTGGATGAGCGGCAATCCCACTTTGAGTCCATTGTCGGGATGGAATGAGGTGCATGGTGGTTCCATGGAGCGAAATTCCAGCTCGGAAATGGACCAAAGTGGGGAAGCCGATCGCTGCTCACGAGTTTTGCAAGAGGCTCATTACTCAAATGGTAAAAAAAACACTCCTTTCCAGTAGATGGAAAGATAAATATGTGGAGGGTCAGTTTTTTGAGCAAAAGTGGGTCAATTCTCATGAGCGCTGAAGTCCCTCCACAGACACCTTTATGCCTTGAAGATGCCATTCGTTCCGTCACGATATTCGTGGATCGTTACAGCAATGACAGATTGCACAGCGCCATCGGATATGTGGTCCAAAAGACAAACTTGAAGGGGTGGAAGAAGCGATATGTCTATCGGCGCACACAGTGGATTGCACTGTTCACCACCGATTTGTCGCTCTCTGTCACGCAAATGATCGAACTCTATGGCGCGCGCTGGAAAATCGAATCCGGATTCAAAGAGATCAAGCGCGATATCGGTGCTGGAAACAGTCAAACCCGCAACGCACAAGCCGTCATGAATCACCTGAATTTCTGCATGATGGCTGTAACGGTTACATAATATCCCCGTCACCGCTTTACTGCGAATGGTCGCTTGAATGATTTCAGTGAAACTTCGGTTCCTTAATGTAAAAAATAAAGAGGGCATGGCTATCTATCGTTTCCGGTTGAATAAAACAGTATGGATACAGTCATGAAGATAAATCCTGCACTTTACATAATATACATTATGCGACGTTTAGTTTCGTTATTTAATGGGTTAATTATTCTATTTCCGCCTGCGGCTGACCTAGTCGAGTAGTTCATTCATTACTGAATTTCACCCTCACAGAACCGGACGTGCGGCGTTGACCTTCTCCGGCTCTTCCGGCCAAGTAACCCGGTGTAAGCGTAAGCCAGCCTTCCGGGTGTGTGATACGGGGCTTGGCCAACACAAATACCTCATCAACAAGATGGTGAAAGAAATCCTCTCCGTTCGGCTTGTCTATCCAGTGTCTCAATGCCGGGCTGGCCCGGTATGCACCACTGCACTGCGCAGACGTTCATGCAGCTTCTTCAGCTTGCTCATTAGATGTTTTCCATAGTCGGCCTTCGTCTGGCCGTCCGTGCCCGGTGCTGATGAGGCTTTTAGCCTGCGGTATGACCGCAGCAGCGCCTCCTCCGTCAAATGATGCGCAAGACTGATGAACTGCTCTTGCTTGTTGGCTCGCGCCACTTGCCTGCACACGTTGAAGTTTCGGACAGGCAACCTTCCATTTCCGCGTATGGCTCACCTTTCCCCCAACGTAATCCCTCTGCCTGCATGCCTTTGCTTGGGCAGACTGGCCTTTCACCAGTTCGGAAAGCGTACAACTTTCAGGACGCACGCCTGAGCTATTCATCAATGCTGCCACGCCCCTGGCTTGTTCCTTTGTTCGCACCGAATCCCTCGTCAGTCGTCCGTATGCATGGCTACGGCCTCAGTCCTCGGAATCCGTTGCGAACAAAGGCTCTGCGCAATCACCACGGCGATTCATGAATCGTCCGAAGATCCGTGCCGGGAAGTTGCATTCGCCAGGTTAATTGAGATACAAGCAGAGGTTGTTAGTAACATGTAACTTTGCCAAGCTTGCCGGATGTATCAGGCGTTGCTACAGGGTGTAACCGTGATTCCCGGTGTTGGGCCTGCGCTTGGCAAACGGCTTGTCAGCACGGGAATCCGTTGCATGGGTGATCTGCTGTTGTTTCTTCCCAAGGCTTACCTTGATGACAGGGTCAGCATTCCCATCCGTAATTTGCAGGAAGGCGTAGCCGCGCGCACCAGCGGACGGGTGCTGAAGGTCGAGGCCACCGGCATGGGTAAACGGCGGCAGGTTATGATCGTCCTGGGCGATGATACTGGCGCACAGGTTCAATTGCGTTTCTTCCACTCCCCATATCTGTTGCGTGATGCGCGGCTCACTCCCGGGCGCGAGATCAGCGTGCGTGGCAAGCCCGAATGGTGGCGGGATTCCTGCCGGATGATGCATCCCGAATGGATGCCGCTCGAAGCCTTTGGCGGTGGCTGGAAGCCTGTGTATGCCTCTGTTGCGGGGCTTACGGGTATGCGTGTTGCAGGCATGATTCAGCGGATACTGTCGCTATTGCCGCGTACGGCTGTCAGTTCGTTTGATGCGCACCTGAAGGGATACCCGTCGTTTGGTCAGTCGTTACGATGGGTCCATGCCCCGAACACGGATCCCGATTCCAGCCCCGTGCAGCAGTCCATGGTGCGTCTGCGCCTGGAAGAACTGCTGACCTACCTGCACCTGATGCGCAACATGCGTCAAAAAGCACAGATCTCTGCTCCGAAATGGCCAAAAGCAGATCTTACAGAAACCTTTCTCGCTTCACTTCCTTACCCGTTAACCGAAGCGCAAGCCAGCGTCTGGAAGGAAATACAACGCGATCTGTCCGGTGGATTGCGCATGCACCGTTTGCTGCAAGGCGATGTGGGTGCGGGTAAGACGTGGATTGCGGCGCTCTCAATGTTGGCGGCGGCCGATCATGGTTTTCAGGCTGCATTGATGGCGCCGACCAGCGTGCTGGCGCGGCAGCATGCGGAAACACTGAACGAACTCTTTTCACCGTTGGGTAGAAAGGTAGAGCTTCTGACCGGAGGACTGCGTGCGAGGGAACGCGGAAGAATTCTTGATGGCGTGGCTGATGGAAGTATGGATATGGTGGTCGGTACGCATGCCCTGATTTCGGAGGATGTTCAATATCATAAGCTGGGTTTGGCCGTGGTGGATGAGCAACACCGTTTTGGCGTGCGCCAGCGCTGGGCTCTGACTGAGCGTGGAACTTCCGTGCACTTGCTGGCCATGACCGCAACGCCGATTCCACGCTCGCTGGCGCTGGCGCTGTATGGTGATATGGATTTGAGCCTGATGCGAGGCATGCCGCCGGGGCGCAAGCCGGTGGAAACGCGGGTGATTTCAGGGCGTGGAAAGCTGGCCGATGGCCTGCGCCGTATGCTGGATGAGGGTGGACGGATTTACTGGATTGTGCCGCGTATTGATGAGGATGAAGATGGCATCTCCGTGGATCAGCGCGTGGAAGCGCTGAAGGCGCGATTTCCTGATGCAGGCGTGCTGGGCCTGCATGGACGCATGAAACCAAAGGAAAAGGATGCGGTGCTGGACTCTTTTGTGAAAGGCGATTGCCGTCTGCTGGTTTCCACCACGGTGGTTGAGGTGGGCGTGAATGTGCCCGAGGCGCGCCTGATGGTGATCGAGCAGGCGGAAGGTTACGGACTGGCACAATTGCATCAGTTGCGCGGCAGGGTGGGGCGCAGTGATGTGCAGAGTTATTGCGTGCTGTTGCCATCAAGGGACGCATCGGAGGCCGCACTTTCCCGATTGAGTCATATGTCCGTCCATCATGATGGCTTGAAACTGGCGGAGCTTGATTTGAAATTGCGTGGCGCAGGCGATGCGCTGGGCGCGCGCCAGAGCGGCGAGGCCGGGTTCCGATTGCTGGATATCGTTCATGACGCGGGTTTGATTCATTACTGGTATGAGCATCTCCCGCCTGTAGAGCCGACGGATGCCATGATCCGCTTCTGGCGGCCAGTTGCGGAAACAGTCGGGGGCAGTTTCGCGCTTAAGACAAATCGTCGCAAGCATCACGGCGATTTATGAATAGTCCAGGTTTAGGGGCCCTGCAAGGAGCCAGGTGCGCGGTCAGCAGGCCTGACCGGGTTGTGGAATCCAGTGGTAACGCAGCTCCAGACCGGGATCTGTCTGAATACACTGAACGCCAATACGCGCTTCCATGTTAATGGCGACGGGAGCGCGCAGATTGGCTGTAACCCATGCGTTGTCCGCAAACGGATTGAGTACCAGCATCCAGAAGGGAAACCGGTTCGGTTCAAGCGCCAGGCATGAAGCCTGATCCTGCGTGAGTGAAGGAGCATTCCCCAGCCGATCCTCATCCCATGGGGTTACCAGAAATGCAGCTTCAGGATGATCCATTGACTGCATACAGGCAATATCTCCGCGCCCGCTATAGGTAACCCCGAAGTTGTTTGCTTCCGGGAAACCGGCCATACCCTGAGGGAAATTGAATGGAAATGCTCCTTCTTCATACGGTTCGGACTGCTTCCATACTTTATTCATCACGCATTTCCATATTCCCGTTAAACCAGGCCAGCGCGTTACCGTCGCTCGCGGCTTTATTTTCATTCTGGATCAATTCATAAATTTCCATGCGATGCACCGGGACTTCGGCTGGCGCTTCAATGCCAAAACGTACATGGCGTCCGTTTTGCACATCAACAATGGTGATCCTGATATTATCTCCCAGGTGAAAGGATTGCCCGATTTTTCGTTTCAGCACCATCATCTGAGGAAATTCACCAGAGACAGGCTGCGTAGTGAGGCAATTTCGCTGAATGCTGCTTGCATGGCCACGCTGGCCTGCTGCAATTGGCTTACGACGGCGGGAATATCCACGCCTTCGTGGGTATTCAGGCGTTTCTCAAGATTAAGTTTCATGCTCTCGAAGGATTGCTGTTGAAGATTGAGAGTCTGCACCCTGGCACCCGCTTCAGCGGTGAGGTCCGTCATATCCCTACCCGCGGTATTTAATTGCCCCAATGCGGATTGAATCCCGGGAATATTGTTGGTGCTTAATGCCGTTTCCAGCGCCTGAATGGCTGAAAATGCCTGGCCAAACGCGACCTGATCGCCACGTATATTGCTGACAACGGTTTGTGACGAGCTAATGGCCACGGTACGGTTCCGCGTGTTGCCCTTGTAGCTGACTATGCCCGTATTCGTGTTCAGCGTGAAGGCATCCTGATTGATGGCTGTTCCGGCGAACAATGATTGACCATCCAGCCGCTGGTTGGCGAAGCTGAGCAACTGATTGCGCAGATCCGTAACTTCCACTGCCGTCGTCTGCCTTTCCGCAGCGCTGATTTGCCCTGAAGATTGTTGCACAGCCAGCGTTTGCGCCCGCACCAGCAGTTGCCGCATGCTGTTTAAGGCGCTCATGCTGTTGTTTAATCGGGTGCTGGCGGTATTGATGGCCGTGAGGCTCGATTGTACGCCCGTTTGCGCATGACGGATATCCAGTGAGATTTTATAGTCGAGCGGAGCTTGCGCGGGGCGCTGGAATCGTTTGCCTGAAGACACCTGCGCATCGCCCCGCGCCTGAATGTCAAGCTGATTGCGAATGCCGGTGAGCAAGGTGTCGTAGAGTTGGTTCCGGGTGACTCGCATGGTCTGTCTAGCTTATCAGACCCATCAGGGAATCGAGCATCGTATTGCTCGTTTGAATGACTTTGGCTGAAGCCTGGTAGGCTCGTTGAAACTTCATCATGGAAATCAGTTCATCGTCCGTGTTCACGCCCGAAAAGGCCTGCCTCTGACTGGTCAGCGACTGTGATTCCGCTTCACGGAAGGCGCTGTTCTGCTGGACCGTAGCGACATCCGTGCCATACTGGCTGGAGAGATTCGTGCTGCGATGATGCAAACTGGCGGGAGTCGTGCCGTCAAATGCAATGGCTTTATTCTGCAATGCCAGAATGCCAAGTGCGATACTGTTGCCTCCGGACGGATGCAGGGATGTGGCCGAATCAATGGCGCCTGCCGCAATATTGTTTCCATCGGCGACGATATTCGGGGCGATGGCAATATCCGAAGCATTGCCACCATGAAAAAATGAGTTGATTTCATAAGCTGGAAGGAAGTTGCTGGTATCATTGCTGAAGCCGATGGTGTCGCCTGTTGCCGCTTTGATGACCAGATATCCGGCGGCATTGACGCTGGAGGTGATTCCCGTCACGGCGTTCAATTGTGATGCCACGTTGTTGAGCGTGGTTGAGCCGGCCGTAATGTTGATCGCGGTTCCTCCCGGCGTCGTCGGTGCGCCGGTGGAATCATACACATGCACCTTGAAACTTCCGTTTACAATCCGGCTGGCAAAGGGAACGCCCTGTGTGGTCGAATCCAGTGCCGCGGCCGGATCGGTGGCAGCCTGTCCTGATGTGACGGTGGAAGGCAAGGTCAGGCCTGCGCCGCTGGCTTGCAATTGATTGACGCCAAAGGCGAGATTGGCGGCGATGCTGTCCACCTGGGTAATATAACGGCTCAGTTGACCGTCGCGTAGCGCCAGCAGGCCGCCGATCTCGCCCCCCTGATTCAGACCCCGAACCACCGAATTGGTGTTTCGGATAACGATAACGGGAAAGCCTTCCGGCCCGCCCCCCCCCCTGGCCAAATGGTGCGCCGTATTATCCTGGACGAGTAAATCACCTCCTTTGGTCTGGATGATCAAATCACCGTTTTCAGCGTTGATTACCTGCACCGGCAGTAGTTTGGAGAGATTGCTTATGGCCATATCCCGCTGATCCCTCAAATCGTTGGCCTGACCGCTTGTTCCGGTTTCTCTGGCCGTGATACGCGTATTCAATGATGCAATCTGGTCCAGTAGCAAATTGGCCCGGGTGATTTTCTGGTCAATGCCGGCATTGGCGCTGGTTTGCGCGCTCACCAATTGGCTACGCATCCCTTTGAGTTCATTGACAATATCCTGGGCGCGGGCGCGCACGTTAAAACGTTGAGCCGTATCCTGCGGATTGTTGGCCAGTTGCTGAAAGCCCTGAAAGAAGGCATCCAGACTGGTCGCCAGTCCGGGCGTCCCCAGGCTGCCGAATACGCTTTCTACCGAGTTTAAGCCCTGTTCCACCGTGTTGGAAAAGGCGAGTTGCCCGGCATTTTTGGCCTGAGCCCGGACCAGGAAGGGATCCACGGCGCGGCGAATATTTGACAGTTGGACGCCACGTCCAAAATTAAAGCCTCCCGTCTGTTCCGAGACAGCCGTACTCAAATCCGGCGTTTGACGCGAATAGCCGGGCGTATTGACATTGGCAATGTTGTTGGATATGACGTTGATCGCCGCCTGCTGAGCTCTCAGTGATGATGAGGCGATATTCAGAGTGCTGAAAAGGCTCATGCCGAACGTCCCGGTCCGTAAGTCTGTTTGGGTTCAACGGCGCCGATATGTTGCAATACGCCGATGGTTACATCATAGGCGGCCTTGAGATGGATCCGGCTGTCTTCACTGATTTTATTGATATGCATCATGCGCGTGTACAGTGAGCGCCGGAGAGCCTGGAGTTCATGCGCGTGACGGGCGGCAAACAGGTCAATGAACACCCTGAGGGACATATCCTCCGGAGCATCGTACTGAACCAGTAATTTACGGCACTGATTCTCCATTTCTATAAGCGCCTGATACGATTGGCCGCGCAGTTCCGATAATTGTATGAGCGATTCGGCATCGAAGTTGCGGGCGGCTTCGCGCTCGTGTTCCGTGATTTGTTCGATATTTCGGGCGCAGGCATCCATATGGTTCAGCAAGCCGTATAATTTATCCAGATCGGCGTCCTGAATTTGCCGGGGCAGGGTTACCATGCGTGTTCCGCCATCGCGTTGATAATAATACGATTCGCTACGTTGCGATTATCAACCTCATATCGGCCCTGATCGAGCGCGTTCCGGATTTCCTCAATACGTTCCAGCCGCACATCAGGCATGTCCGCCAGCATGGCTTTTGCTTTCTCCCGCAAGGCGGTAGCATTCGTCACTTGTACCTGATCAGAAGATCCGGCATGAGTCGATGCAGATGCAGGCCTGCTTTTCTTCGCCGCTTTTGAAGACGAAATGCCCGGTGAGCGATTAGAGCCGCTGATGCGCACCATATTACCTCCCTGCGTGGATACGGGCTTTTTCAAGCCGCTGAATCTGTTTATCGGAAGAATTCATATATACTTGAGCATTACGTGTTCGGGATTCACTTTTTTGCGCCATATCGGATCGGCTCAATTGCCGGTAAATACTGTCAGCAATACCAATGCTTCCCTGTTCGGCAATCGCTTCCGCGACCGTCCGTTCGAACATGGCGTTGTGTACGTCCTCGGCGAAACCGCCGGGTAGCAGACCGGATTTGGGCACCGACTTTTGCATGGTGGCGAGCATTTGCTGCGTGAACAGGGCCTCGAATTTCAGGCTGGCCTTCCACAGACGTTCATCCTGATGTTTCCGCACGGGTTTTCCGATAGCCGCCGCGCCACTGGCCGTGAATGCCGGTTTGTGAATGCCTGTGATGCGCCCGGGCGCGTGACGTTTTGCCGGTACTGGCCACGGATCCTTTTTCATAACCTGTGCAATAACGGTTTCAACCAAATCTCTCATATCATTTTCAGTTTCGCGTGTAATGCGCCCGCGGCCTGGATGGCCTGCAACACGGCGATCAGGTCGTTGGGTGTGGCGCCGACGGCGTTCAGGGCGGTGACCAGCCTGGCGAGCGACACCTGTTTGGGTAGTACGACAAGCCGCGCCTTCTGCTGCGTCACCTGCAAATCCGTCCGTGCTACGGTGGTTGTGGTTCCGCCGGCAAAGGCGTTGGGTTGCGACACCTGCGGCACTTCCGTAATAGAAACGCTGATATTGCCGTGTGCGACAGCTACGGTATCGATACGCACCTCGCTGCCCATGACGATGGTGCCGGTGCGCTCATCCATCACGACGATGGCAGGGTGGTCCGTGATGAGTTCAATCCCTTCGAGTTCGGCGATGAGGGATACCGCGTTGGAGGTAGGGTTTTCAACCACCACGGACCCGGCGCTTAAGGCGTGCGCCATGCCATCGCCGAAATGGGCGTTGATGGCGTCAGTCATGCGCTTGGCGGTGGTAAAATCAGCCTGGCGGAGATTCAGAATAACTTGATCCTGATCATTTTTCAGGCCATGCGGGGCGGCTTTCTCGATGTCGGCGCCGTTGGGAATACGGCCTGCCGTCGGGTGATTCTTGACCAGGCTGGCACCCTTGCCGCTGGCAGTAAATCCACCAATGGAAATCGAGCCCTGCGCCATGGCATAAATCTGATTGTCACCACCCAGAAGCGGTGTGACCAACAACGTGCCGCCCCTGAGACTGGTGGCATTGCCCAGGCTGGAAACCGTGACATCCAGCTTTTGGCCCGGTCTGGCAAACGGCGGCAATTCGGCTGTCACCATGACCGCGGCAACATTCCTCGGAAGGGTGCTGGCGATGACGATCTTGTCCCGTAACCGTATACCAAGTTTTTCAAGCATGGACAATACGGTATAGACCGAAAATGGCGAGGTAATGGCGTTATCGCCGGTACGGTTCAGACCCACCACCAGCCCGTAGCCCACCAGTGCGTTGCCGCGCACGCCTTCCACGTCCGCGATATCCTTGATGCGCTCGGCAGAGGAAGAGGTGGTCGGCATGACCAGCAGGATAAACTGCGCCAGCAGGGCGATTGCGGTGATATTCCTTAGAATGGCCATATCTGATCCAGCGCCTGCGAGAGCCAGCCTTCGTGCGCCACCGTGGCCAGTTCACCGCCACCGCCATAGCTGATGTTGGCCTGCGCCACTTTCGAGGAAGGAATGGTGTTATCCGGTCCGATATCCACCGGACGGATCACGCCCGAGAAGACCAGCGCCTGTGGTTGATCGTTGATCGTGACCTGCCGGCGGCCCACCACGCCCATGTTGCCGTTGGGAAACACCCGGGTGACGATGGCGGTGACGCTGGCGGTGAGGGTGTCCGAATTGTTCGTGCTGCCCGATCCGTTAAAGTTTTTCTCATCACTGATGTTAAGGGCTGAATCCGGTTTGAAATTAGGGTTTTTGTCTGACAGTGATGTTCCGTAACCGAACACGGCGGATAAACTCATTTTACGACTGGATTTTTTTGCTTTCATGGAGCCGAGAGATCGGGTGGCGCTGGCTTTTTCCGAGACCAGAACGGTGATCAGATCACCCACGCGATGCGCCTTGGCATCCGTGAACAGGGAGGATCTTCCAGCCCACAGCGACCCGGTCTTGTTGACGTTGGGCATGGCCCGGTTCAGAGCCTTTTGCGCCTCCTTCGCATGTTTGTCATGGGTGACCGAATAGGTACCGGGCATGCAGGAGGACAGCAAGAGCAGGGTGGAAATCCATGCCATGCGCCACATCACGCCCCCCCGATCTGCACCTGAACCGTATGCCGGTCCACCACTTCGGCCTGTAGAATTTTCTTGCTGCTCATATTCTGCACCCGAATGCGTTGCCCCAGGGAAGCGCCTTGCAATACGCGGGCTGATGCCCGAACGCTGATGCCCGGCATATGCACAATCAGTGTGACTTGATCCCCATATTGAAGCAGGGGAGGGCGGATCACCATCCGGGCGGAAATAATGGTTCCGGCATCGACCGCCTGCGTCAGACGCAAGCCCTTCATTAGGGAAGGGCGGGACCATATTTTGCCGGTATGCCCTGTAATATCGCGGCGCGCCACGGAAAGAAGCTTTGGAGACAGGATGGTGCGGGCCGGTAATCCCGCATTCACCACAACGACGCGCTTCCACCAGCGTAACTTGACAGGCACATACCAGCGCTGCCGCCGCGCCGGTTTGCCACGCCATGCAATCAGGGAAATACGGCCTGGATGTCCGCTGATATGGGGAAGCTTCCAGTGCAGGGATCCCCGGACGTCGGGCCATCCGTCCACTTCAAGCAATTCGGCGCGGGCCCCCTCGAACTCGACGCCACGGGTAAAAAAAGATGCAAGCGAACTTTTAAGCGCCGCATCCGGCGCCGCTACCGCCATGGCGGGCGAAAGGCCCAGCATCAGGGTAAGGACAGCCATGCGAAAAAGGCGGGAAGCCGGACATCTCTTCATCGGGTGATCCCCCGTTATCGCTTGATGTTGTTGGCTGCCTGCAACATCTCGTCAGCGGCCTGGATAGCTTTGGAGTTCATTTCATAGGATCGCTGCGCGGCGATGAGGTTGACCATCTCCTCCACCGCACTGACATTGGAGGTTTCCAGGGTTGCCTGGGTGATCGTTCCCAGACCATTGACTCCGGGCGACCCGGTAATGGGAGGGCCGCTGCCCACGCTTTGTTGTAACATATTCCTGCCGATAGCGGTAAGTCCGGCGGGATTGGCGAAATTCGTCAATCGAAGCTGTCCCAAAATGGTGGAAATGTTTCCAGGTTGCACGGCAGAGACACTGCCGTCGGGCGTGATGGTCACCGACATGGCGTTTTGTGGAATGGTCAGGGTGGGAATGATGCGATAGCCATCCTGAGTGACGATTTGTCCCAGGCTGTTGATGGAAAGGCTGCCTCCGCGCGTATATGCCAACTCACCATTGGGCAACAGGACCTGAACGAAACCGCGCCCTTCGATGGCGATATCCATGGGATTGCCCGTCTGCTGGAAATTTCCCTCGGTTTGCACGCGATCAATACCCGCGGTACGCACGCCAAGCCCCACCTGAATACCGTTTGGCAGTTGATTGCCTGCATTATTCTTTGTTCCGGGGGATTTGATCTGCTGATACATCAGATCTTCAAAATTGGCGCGCCCGCGTTTGAATCCCGTTGTGTTGATATTGGCCAGATTGTTGGAAATAACATCGACATTCAAGGCCTGGGCCGCCATGCCCGTTGCCGCTGTCCATAGTGATCGCATCATTATTCAACTCCTTTTTTTATTCCGTAGTTTTCTTACCCCTGATGAAGTCATAAAAAGCCCGTCCATGGGCGCTTTGATGACTTCTTGCGAACTCATCATCCCTGAATTCGGCCTACCTGTTCACTCAGCAAAACGGCCACACGATTGTATTGCTCGATCATCTTCATCATGCTCTGGGAGCTGCGCGTAACATCGATCATCTTCACCATAGTTAGAACGCTGTTGACATTGGAACCGGTCAGTTTTCCCTGGCGGACCGTGGTGTTAGCGCCCGCGGGCGTGGCGTTGTTGGCGGGCGTGGTAACACGCGCTTTGCCGGTACGCTGGATTTTTGACGTATCCAGAATCTGAAACATCCCGATATCCGAGACCTTTTTCTTGTTCACATACAATCCGCCCTGGTCCGTCAGTTCGATACGGCCGGGCGGTAATTGAACGGGCGTACCACCGGAACTCAGAACAGGTTTCCCGTCCTGTGTCACAAGCCCGCCATTCGGACCCAGCTTAAAGTTTCCCGCGCGCGTATAAGCTATTTCATTCGGGCCGGTCCGGATCTGGAACCAGGCGTTGCCGATAATGGCAAAATCAAGATCATTGCCGGTATCCAGGATATTTCCGGGGCGGGTATCGACAAACGAATTTCCTTCACTGGCATACGCCGCGGGTGAATATCTTTTATCGCTGTATAATGCCAGTTTTTCAGTCATCGAGGTGCGAAATGTCATATGCCCGCTCAGGAACCCGGTGGTGTTCACATTGGCCAGATTATGAGCAATGTTGTCCATCCTCTTCTGTTTTGCCTGTCCGGCTACGCCGGCAACAAAGAAACCAGTTTGCATGTCTTCTCCTCCAAAACTTACCCGATTTAAATCGCGTTCTATCCATAACGCAAAACTGATGCCAAAGCCGAACCGCTGAAAAACCCCGTTAAATCAACCATGGTTTGCGCGCCATCCTGTTTCGATGGAAGATTTTTCCTCCTGTGACGGAGATTTTTTCCACCGGGCCTGCGTCATGAGAGGGAGCATGGAAAGGCTCCGTTGTTATGCCGCCTTGCGTTCATGCAATTTCAGCATCAGTTTTACCCTGGCCAGAGCGATTTCCTGGCTGGTTGCGATATCTTCGGGAGAATAGCCTTCACGATGCATGCGCAGGACGCAGGTGACGGGCGAGCGCTCCGGCAAGCGGGGTTCCATGGATGACGGGGCTGCTCTGTTCTCTGAATTTTCGGATGGGGAGGAGGCATGTTCTTCCCGGTTTTGTATGCGTTGAATATGAGTCATGGCTTCTTCAAGATGGCGCGAGGCTTCGTCCAGTTGTTCGGACGTTGCAATCAATAAAGTCTCGATCTTCTTTTGCCTGCGGGATGCGCGCGTCCACATGAGCCACAGGCCGCCAATGGCGGCGATAATCAGCAGGTTGAACAGGGTTGCAAGGCTCCCTGCGGAGATAAAGGATGAATCAATCATGGCATGCTCCTTATTTTGAAAGGTCGAGACCAAGTATGCCGCGCAATCGCAGCACCATTTGCGCGTGCAACTGCGAGACGCGGGATTCGGTCAGGCCAAGGACAAGCGCCACCTCTTTCATGCTCAGTTCTTCGTAATAGTAAAGGGTCAGGATAATGCGTTCGCGGGCGGGAAGCTTGCCAATGGCATCGGCCAGATGTCCGGCGAACTGATGGACGGCTGTTTGATATTCAGGTTGCTGGTCGCGGTTGCCTTCCATGGATTCCAGGACGTTCAATGCATCTTCGTTTCCGTTGAAGCGGGGCAGATCATCGAAGTAAACCACGGCCATGCCCCGCACCTGTTCCAGGCGCGTACGGTATTCCCGCATACTGATACCCAGATGTATCGCGACTTCGGCATCCTCCGCGGGGCGTCCATGCTGTTGTTCCAGTTCGAGTAGCGCCTGCTGTAACTGCTTGGACGTATCGCGCATGCCCCTTGGTAACCAGTCGAATTGTCGCAGATAGTCGATCATGGCGCCGCGCACCCGGTAGGCGGCAAAAGTCTTGAATTTTACCCCGCGGCTGGCGTCAAAACGTTGAGCGCCATCCAATAGCCCCAGAACGCCGGCATCCATCAAATCATCCATTTCCATTGAATCCGGAACCCGGCGAATCAGTTGGCCTGCGTGATAACGGATCATGGGTAAATATTCGTGAAGCAGTTGTTCCGCATCGTTCAAGGGTTCCGTCTCAATCGCGCCATAGAGGGTATTCATGGCAGATGCGTCCCGTGCTTGTCGGCCCGGGTCTGTGAAGGCGTCAGCAGATGATCCAGCCATGCGAGTAATATTCCCATCCATGCGCCGCTAATGGTCAGCACGATGATGCGATAAACCGCATCCGAAACTCCCAGGTTGAGAAGCATGGAGATCGCAAAACCGGCCAGCAGGCCGGTGCATGCACCGCAGATAGCCGCATAGCCCGATGGCATTATGCGCCTGTTCCCTGCGCATCGACGACAGGAAGCGGCCCGGAGGCTAATGCCTCATTCAGGCTATGCTGCCAGAAAAATTGTAACCCGCCGCCGCGGGACGTATCGCGTGGCTGATCCAGAATCGTATCCAGTATTCGTCGCATGGGTTCCGGCCATGGTTCACCGCGAATTAACAGACGTTGCGCCTGAACCGCTTGCCGCACGTCGCGGGATCGAGGGAGATATCCCATATAATCCAGGTGCACATCAAGGTAACGGTCGGTGACGGACATCAAGCGGCGAAAGGTAATTTGCGCATCGATTTCATCCGCCTGATTGACCGCGACCATGAACCGGTGCATGTCCCGCTGCCGGGAAAGCACCTTGATCAATGCATAGGCATCCGTGAGGGATGTCGGATCCGGGGTCAGTATGATCAGGGCCGATTCAGATGCGGATACAAAATACAGAACATTGTCTCCGATGCCCGCGGCGGTATCAATGATGATCATATCATAATTGCTGCCCGTCGCATCCAGTTCATCCAGCAGAATCCGCTGTTGACGGGAGGTCAGTCTTGTCAGCGTGTGCAGCCCGGAACCTCCGGGCAGGACATCAAAGCCATGGTTACTATGCACCAGCACCTGGCTTAAGCCAATTTTCTCTTCCACAACATCATGAACAGAAGCCCTGGCGGTAATTCCCAGCATCACATCAACATTGGCAAGTCCCAGATCGGCATCCATCAACAGGACGCGTTTCCCGGCTTCAGCCGCACGGGCAGCCAGATGAACGGAAAAAAAAGTCTTCCCAACGCCGCCCTTGCCGCTGGCGACGGCAATTACCTGTGGCGATGCATTGCTGTGGCAGTTTGTGCGTGCGTTCATGTTAACTCCTTATCCCGGACTGCGCATTGGCTGGCCAACAGCGTCGTTAATGACCTGGGGGTCAGCAGACCGATGCCTTCCGATGCCTCCCGGCCGTAACTGCAATAGGAAAGCGGGATCCCTGATGCGACGCCCCAGTTGATCAGTTTGCCGATCATGCAGGTTTCATCGACCTTGCTGTATGCAATGTCGGTGATGTTCAATGCCGAAGCGGCATCCAACAGTTTCACGCCATCGCTCTCATCCAGATTGGCGGGCATCATCAGCATACGGCGGCTGACAGGCAGGCCTTTCCACAGTTTTTGCTGACGCCGGAGGGCGCCGGATTCTTGTGAACTCCAGCCTTCCGTATCCACTAGCACCAATCGTGCCGGTTTTGTTTCGGCCATGACTTTGGATATCTGATCCGGGCGCCGCAGGGGGATCATGGGGACCCCGAGTACGTCGGTATAAGCCGCGAGGGTATCCAGGCCGCCCATGCGTTCGGTATCCGTGCTGACAAAAGCGGCGGGGATCCCTTGAAGGCTGTAATACGTTGCCAGCTTTGCCGCCATCGTCGTTTTTCCCGCGCCACCCGGCCCGATCAACAATACAATTTCCCGGCGTTTTTTCGGATTAAGCTTGTTACCCCACTTTAACAGGGAAGCGCATACGGGCGCGCGGCTGGAAAAACTAACCGCCATGTCCGCCGCATGGCTGGCGCTTACGCCGAGAAAAATGAGCTGGTCAAAAGCGCTTTGCGCAGCGGCGTCCGGCAGCGTGGCGCGCAGTCCGTTCGTTTCCTGCTTGCCCAGTCCCGTGATGATGCGTTCCAGCCGTTGCATAGAGGCTTCCAGCCGCTTTTTTGTTCCGGATTCCGGCGTGGACAATGCTGTTTTCGCACAAGGCTCTGTTTCCGTATCCAGCGCCGCATGCACCTGCCATATGGTCTCATGGTTCCCGTTCACCTTCCGGTTTCGATCCAGGATGACAGCTTCCGGTCCCAATTCCTGGCGCACAAGGGCCAGCGCCTCGTGCAATTTGGAGGCGGAAAATACGCGGACCTGCACTTAGCGCTCCTGTCCGGGCATCAGACACCCACCTGTTCCAGCGGATGGACGGTAATATTGGAAGGAACTTCAGCAATGGAGAGTATGGCGATCCTTGGCATGATGCGGCTTAAGGCTCTGGCCAACGGGTTGCGTAACTGAGGCGAGGTAAGAATGACCGGCGTATCCACATCATGGCGTGCAACGGCGTCACTCAATCGGGTTGTAAAACGCTGCCAATGCTGAATATCCATGGGTATTGCCGCACCGCTCTGGCTAGCGGCACGCTCGTTCATGTTCTGTTCCAGCCCCGATTCCAGGGTGAAAACACGCAATTCCCCCTGGTCGTTCAGATGATGCTGGACAATGGATCGGCCAAGGCGGGCGCGTACGCGCTCAACCAGCGTATCGATATCGTGCGTTTCTCCCGCATCCGACAGTGTTTCAAGAATGAGCATGAGATCGCGTATGGGGACCCATTCGGCCAGCAGGCGTTGCAACACATTCTGAAGCAGTCCCAGGGATACCTGACCCGGCACGATATCCTCCACGATCTTGGGATAACGTTCGGACAGGTTGTCCAGTAATTCCCTGACCTGCGCCCGATCCAGAATCTCATAGGCATGCCGGCGTAGAAGTTCGGTGATATGGGTAACAATGACGGTGGCAGGCTCCACGACCGTATAACCCGAGAGTTCCGCTTGCTGCCGTTTGTCATTGTCAATCCACAGGGCTGGAAGCCCGAATGCAGGTTCCTGCGTGGCGACGCCTTCGACGGGTTCGCCAGTTTGCTGCCCCTCAAGCGCCAGCAGGTTGCGTGGACGTATTTCGCCGCGCCCTATTTCAGCGCCACGAATCAGGACGCGGTAATCCCCTACGCCCAATTGCAGGTTGTCCTTGATATGAACCGGCGGTAATATAAAACCAATATCGCGGGCAATTTGACGGCGCACGGCTTGCAGGCGATCCAGAAGATTGCTGTCATGGCCGGATTCCACCAGGTCGATCAGACCGTACCCTACCTCCAGGCGGATGGGATCTACCGTCAACAATTCGGAAAGGCGTTCCTCCGGTTTGGCTTCCAGCGGTGTTGGATCCGTTTCCAGCGCATTCGCTGCCGTTTTCGCGGCCTCGGATGTGTGCAGATACCATGCCGTAATACCAAGTGTCGCGGATAGCAACAGGAAAGGGATGAAGGGTAGTCCGGGAACCAGCGCCATCAGAAACAGGGCGCCTGATCCCACCATATGCACCTTCGGATTTTGCGTGAATTGACGGGAAAGTTCCTGAGGGAGCGCCGCTTCGCCGCCTGCACGGGTGATAATGATGCCCGCGGCCGTTGAAATAACCAATGCCGGTATTTGTGAGACCAGCCCGTCGCCAACGGTTAAAATGCTGTATACGTGCATGGCGTCGGAAAGTGGCATGCCCTGTTGCATGGTCCCGATAATCAGCCCGGCAAAGATGTTGATGGCCGTAATGACAAGGCCGGCGATGGCATCGCCACGAACAAATTTACTGGCGCCGTCCATGGCGCCGTAAAATTCTGCTTCCCGGGCAACAAATTCGCGCCTGGTGCGTGCGGTTTTGTCGTCGATCAGACCTGCATTCAGATCGGCGTCAATCGCCATTTGCTTGCCGGGCATCGCATCCAGGGTGAAGCGGGCAGCGACCTCGGCGATACGTGTGGACCCCTTGGTAATCACAATGAAGTTAATCAGGACCAGAATCAGAAAGAGAATGAGTCCCACCACGGTATTGCCGCCCACGACAAACTGACCAAATCCTTCGATGACGCGGCCCGCGGCTGCCGGGCCTTCCTGCCCGTGCAGCAGAATCAGGCGCGTACTGGCGACATTTAATGCCAGCCGGAACAGCGTGGTGAGCAGAAGCAATGAAGGGAATACTGAAAAATCCAGAGGCTTGAGTACATAGATAGATGTCAGAAGAATGACGATACCAATCGTAATATTGGCGGCCAGCATCAAATCCATCAGCCATGTCGGAACGGGCACCATCATGATGAGCAGGATGCCCAGCACGCCGATGGCCAGCATCACATCCGAGTGCCGTCCAAAGCGTTGAATTGCAAGGGTTGCCGCTGCTTGCATAATATTTTTTTCAGACCTCCTGTGCCGGCGTTCGTATGCGGAATATTTTCGCCAAAATAATGGCTACGGCTTCATACAGCTCTTCGGGTATCTCATGCCCGACCTTGACACTCGTAAACAAGGATCTTGCCAAAGGTTTGTTTTCACGGATGGGAACATGATATTCCCGCGCAATTTCCCGAATTTTTTCAGCTATTTTCCCCTTGCCTTTGGCGATGACTTTGGGCGCTCCCGGCGCACCGGATTGATAGGTGAGGGCGATAGCGATGTGCGTCGGGTTGGTGATAATGACGTTGGCCTCGGGGACGTCCGCCATCATGCGACTACGAGCCTGCTCCTGCTGAATCTGGCGAACCTTGGCCTTAAGCTGCGGATCGCCTTCGCTTTCCTTGTTTTCATCCTTAACGTCTTTCCTGGACATGCGCAGTCCCTTGGCATGCTCCCAGCGTTGATAGAGTACATCCACCAGGGCAATGAAAAAAAAGATGATCGCCGAGAGCGCGGCGACGTTGATCGTACCCCGGACAGCCAGATGACCAATGGCGCCGGCGTTGGTGCGGCCGGATAGCACCGCATCTGGCAGGAGTTCTTTCAGAACGACCCAGCATGCCAGGGAAATAACACATAATTTTAATACGGATTTGATGAATTCAGCCAGACCTTTGGTGGAGAACAGGCGTTTAAAACCGGCTAACGGGCTAATTTTTTCCAGTTTTGGCGTGAGTGTTTCAAAGGTGAATACTGGTCCGGAGATCATGACCGTAATCAATATACCTAATATCATCATGGGCAGGACGATGGGTAGAAAGATCATTCCCATATCTTTACTGATTGAAAACAGCAGTGATTGCATGCCGGGACCATCGGTACGAAGCATGCTCACGCTGCCCGACAAATAGTGGCGCATCATGTGCGTGATCTGTTGCAGGGACCATGATCCGATACCGGTTATCCCCAATCCCGCCAGTACCAGAAATGATATGGCCGTTGACGGTTCCTTGCTGGCGGGGACTTGCCCTTTTTTACGTGCGTCCTCAAGTTTTTTTGGAGAGGCGTCTTCAGTTTGTTGGGATTTATCCTGTTCGTCAGACACAATCAGAACGCCTCATCCGCCTGCCAATAGATGCAGGAATCGGGGAATGCGCTGGTACAGTGCGCTAAATCCATCATGCGTCAGCGACAAAAATACGGGCAGAGAGAGGGCGAAGACGAACAGCCCCAAACCAATAGTGACGGGAAAACTGACGAAAAAAATCTGAATCTGGGGAACTGCGCGTGAGAGCAAACCCAGCGCAACATAGGTAAAGAGCAGCAGTAACAAAACAGGAGCGGTCAGGCGCAAGCCAAGGACGAACATGTTGGCCGCGGCATTATTCAACGCCTGCCATCCCGCGAATGACCATGTATGACCGATGGGGAGAATGTTGAAAGAATCAGATATTGCCATCAGAAATGCATGATGTCCGCCTGTGATCAGCCATATCAGCATGGCCAGGACGACGGCCATCTGTCCCACGACGGCGATTTGCGCGTTGGTCACGGGATCAAACACGTTGGCAATGGTCATGCCCATCTGGGAGCTCATGATTTGTCCGGCCAGTTGCACTGCGGTGAAGATAAGTCGGGAGAGCATGGCCAACATGCCCCCGATAAGAATCTCCTGGCCGGCGATCAGACTGAAAGCGACAGGCGATGGTGGAATTTCAGGCAGGGAGGGACGAACAACGGGATAAAGAAGAATGGTAACAAGGCCAATGAGGCCGATTTTGACCTGCGGCGGCACCAGTTGATGTCCGAGGATAGGCAAAAACATGATCATGGCGGAAACTCGTAATAGAATAAGGGCGGCCGCAACCACATCATCCGTAGCAAGAAACGGGAAAGTCATTAGCCCGGATTATTCATGCAGGCTAGCGAAGCAATCCGGGGATGCTTTCGATGATATGGCGGGTGTAGGTAACCATGGTTCTGGTCAGCCACGGTGCGGCAATCACCATGCTGGCAAAGACGGCGATAATCTTGGGAACAAAGGTTAGCGTCATTTCCTGGATTTGGGTGACAGCCTGAAACAGGGAGATAGCTACGCCGACGATCAGGGCGACGCCCAGCATGGGCAGCGACAGCCACAGCACCATGTACAGCGCCTGGGTGCCAAGATGGGCAACAGTATCGGGATTCATGCTTTCCTAAGAAGCAAAGCATGGGCCAACTCGCCCCGTGCAAGCAGCATTGACCCTGGCGCAATCAATTGACCTGATCGGTCGTCCCCGGGCACGGCTACGGCCTTCTTCCGGAATCCGTTGCGAACAAAGGCCCGGTGCGATCATCACGGCAATTGATGAATAGTTCAGGCGTGCGTCCTGAAAGCTGTGCGCTTTCCGAACTGGTGAAAGGCCAGTCTGCCCAAGCAAAGGCATGCAGGCAGTAACCAAGTCTTGC
>VAOW01033445.1_pt1 | contig 20721 bp, 21 predicted proteins | sample 3393921 | NCBI WGS metagenome assembly VAOW01 (sample SAMN08290428, study PRJNA428436) | hydrothermal vent metagenome | isolation source: Deep-sea hydrothermal vent chimney | place: Indian Ocean: Southwest Indian Ridge | depth 2742 m m | reverse complement strand
GTAGATGCCATTCCCGCTATTTTTTCCGGCCACGGGCTGCCCCAAGGCAACGTTCACGGCCATGCCTTTTATCTACCGTGGGATAGTAACGGTGATGGCCGCTTCAAGTATCGCCGCGTAGACAAACCCGGCGGAGATCTACCGGCAGACACCACGATGGACCAGGATACCCGCGTTCACGCACACTCCATCACCTTGTCCTCCAACCGTCCTGGCCTGATTGCCAAAATGGACTTGATCGAAGGCGATGCGCAATCGGTCACTCCGGTTGACTACAAACGAGGTAAACGCCCGCATACTGAACGTGGAGCTTATGATCCTGAGCGTGTACAACTGTGTGTACAGGGTTTGATTCTCGAAGAACACAACTACCCCTGTACTGAAGGCGCGCTGTATTACGTGGAAAGTAAAGAGCGCGTACGTGTCGTTTTTGATGATGAACTGCGCGCACTCACGCATGACGCCATCAATGGCTTGCATCTCACCACCGCCGGTGGGCAGATACCCGCACCGCTTGAGGATAGCCCTAAATGCCCGCGTTGCTCACTCGTAGGAATTTGCCTGCCGGATGAGACCAGGTTTCTTCATCAAAGCTCTATTGAGCTTAGACCGTTGGCTGTAATACACAATGAAGCTTTACCGGTCTATGTCCAGGCCTATCACGCCAAAGTTGCCAAACATGGCGAAACCCTGGGGATCAGTATTGATGATCGAAAAGTGCAAATCGCACGCTTAATTGACATTTCCGAGCTCGTACTGATGGGTAACGTCTACGTGACCACACCGACACTGCATGAACTCATGGCCCGTGGGATTCCCATCAGTTGGCACAGCTATGGTGGTTGGTTTATGGGTTATACTGTTGGAACCGGCCACAAAAATGTTGAGCTACGCACCGCCCAATACCGTGCCAGCTTTGACGAATACACCTGTTTACATATCGCTAAAGGGCTTATTGCCGCTAAAATTCACAATAGTCGCACCTTGTTGCGCCGTAATTGGAAAGACGATAACGCCAGCCCCAAGATGCTGCTCGATGATCTAAAGCGTGACCAGCATCATTGTAATCGCACCACCAGTCAGCAGGAATTACTCGGTGTTGAGGGTAGCGCTGCATCACGTTATTTCGGTCAATTCAGTAAACTCATCCGCATAAATGATGCTGATGGTGATCTGGATTTCGATTTTACTCGACGCAACAGACGCCCACCTACCGATCCGGTCAATGCATTGCTTTCATTCGCTTACACGCTCCTGACCCGCACCTGGCACGTCACTCTCGGTGCGGTTGGTTTCGATCCTTATCGTGGATTCTACCATCAACCACGTTATGGGCGTCCAGCGCTTGCACTTGATATGATGGAGCCGTTCCGCCCGCTCATTGCAGATTCTACCGTTATTCAAGCTATCAATAATGGAGAAGTGCACCTCAATGACTTCATCTCAGCTTCCGGCAGCGTCGCACTGACCCCGAATGGGCGCAAGCATTTTATTGCTACCTTCGAGCGGCGCATGCATCAGGAAATTATTCATCCATTATTCGGTTATCGCGTAAGCTATCGACGATTACTCGAAATTCATGCGCGCCTGCTCAGCCGCTACCTGCCGGGGGATATCCCGGATTATCCCAACTTCACCACGCGGTAACTCCGATGAGTGAACATCTCTATATCGTTGCCTATGATATCGCCAATACCAAACGTTGGCGTCGTATTTTCAACGTCATGCACGGTTATGGAGAGTGGGTACAGTTATCTATTTTTCAGTGTCGCATCAACCCGGTTCAGCATACCGAACTCATTGCTTTGCTAGATAGTGTCATTCACCATGATCAAGACCACATCATACTGATGGATCCTGGCCTTGCTGATGGAGTAAAGCCTCATATTATCAGTTTGGGTAAAACCTTTGATGCCATTGAGCACGCGCCCATTATCGTGTAGGTTACTAGCGACTATTGTACGCAAGCAAGTTTGCCGCAGCTTCGCGAGTGCTCCAGTGCTCTCCCAAATCCTGGACAGCGCTCGAAGTCCGTAGTTCTTTGAAAGTCAGGTAAAATATTTATAATCAGGGTAGTCAGCCGATACGATTGAGCCAAGAAATGACCGGGGAAATGCACCGCTCGCAAAAACAGCTATACTACGCATACTACAAGGTCCGAGAGCAAGGCTGTTTTCCCCAGCAGAACGCTGGGGCCTCATTGAAGCCACTTTGTTGGCAAATGCTGGTATCAACAAACCAATCAATATGTTTTGCTTCATTATCATCATTCCATACCTGAAAAATTCAAGTATCCAGGTAAGGTCCATTCTGCTCATAAACAAGACACACTATGCTGATCTGATTTTGGCAGCGCCCTCCCCTTATATATCAAGATTGCCCACCAAAAGGGAAACAGATCTATGTCTGACGCAAAACGAACTCTTCTCTATTACAACCCCGGCTGCTCGAAGTCCCGGGCAGCCCTGGAAATCCTGCACGATCATGGTATCGAGCCGCAGTTAATCGATTATCTGAAAATACCACCCAGCCCGGAAGATTTGGAGCAGCTTCTGGATATGCTGGGTATGCAGCCGCGCGATCTGATGCGCAAGCACGAGAAAGAATATAACGAAGCGGGGCTGGATGATCCCAGTCTCTCCCGGGAAGCCCTGATTGATGCTTTTCGCCAGTATCCTCGACTGCTGGAACGCCCCATTCTCGTTATAGGTGAGCGAGCTGTCATCGGCCGCCCACCGGAGAAAATCCTGGAGTTTATTCCATGAGTGAAATTCTGATCCTCTACTACAGTAGGCAGGGTGCCACCGCCGAAATGGCCCGGCGAATCGCCCATGGTGTGGAGGAAATCTCCCACTCCATGGCTAAAATTCGAACAGTTCCGCCTATCTCTGCAACCTGCGAAGCGACCATGGACAGCATTCCCGATTCCGGCCCGCCTTACGCCACCCAGGAAGACCTCAAATCCTGTGATGGTCTCATTCTCGGCAGTCCCACACGTTTCGGAAACATGGCCGCCCCACTCAAATATTTTCTCGATCAAACCTCGCCCCTGTGGTTGTCCGGGACCCTGGAAGGTAAGCCAGCCGCGGTCTTCACCTCTACCGGCAGCCTGCATGGTGGCCAAGAAAGTACCTTATTGAGCATGATGCTACCGCTATTTCATCACGGCATGGTGCTGGTTGGCCTGCCCTTTACTGAGTCCGCCCTATTAACTACCCGTCAGGGTGGAACACCTTATGGCCCAAGCCACCAGGCCGGTGCTGACGGTAGCCTGTCCATGAGTGATGAAGAAATAAAGCTCTGCCGAGTACTGGGACGGCGTATGGCTGAATTTACCCAGGCACTAAAAGTATCCAGAGAACACCTTGCTTCACTTTGAATCTGGAAAAGGCTCATTCAATAATCTGCGAATGAAGGGTATGGTTATTCGCCGCCGGGTACATAAACTATTCCGATCCAAATAATCGAGCAGCTGAACAATCAACCGAGGTTCGCGTGGGCCATGGTGCAACAGATACACGACTTCTGCTTCTCCTATGCGAAAGCCTCGGATCAGGGCGCCATGCTGCCATAATTTCTGGATACCTAAATCATCCAGACGCACTAACTGACAAACCGGCCCCCACAGTAAACGGGTACGCAAATCTGCCAACACTTCCAGCTCCGGCCTGTATTCAGCCGTAAATAACAAGCGCAGATGGTGTTCGCGAGCCCTATTGATGAGTGCGAACAGGGCTCTGACCCATTCTTCAATCGCCCATAGACGGTGAACGTCGTCCAGAACCACCAGGCGCAGATGATCCATGCCTGTGAGGAACTCCGGACCCCGGCACAGTAACAAGCTGTCGGGCAAATAGGCCGCAGGCAGACCCTGTTTGGCCGCTTCATGACAAGCTGCCTGGGCAAGGTGTGTTTTTCCCGTTTGCCGGGCACCCCACAAAAACCATTGTTGTTCTTCGCCTTCTCCATCAGCAAATGATCGTAAGGCGAGAATGGTCTCCTTTTGTCCGGGCGCACTGATGAAGTTCCCGAAAGTCGCATCGGCACGAAGTCTGAGATCCAGCGCCAACTGTTCTCTGGCTTTTGTGTTTCGGATCACCCTTGATAAAACCCGCTACGGCGGTAACGCTGATGCAATTGACGCACGAAAACAGCCAGGACGGCAGCCACCGGCAAAGCCAGTAATACGCCGATAAAGCCAAATAGTTGGCCACCTGCGAGAATAGCGAAAATGACCATGACTGGATGCAGGCCAATCCGATCACCAACCAGCAAGGGCGTCAATACGCCACTCTCCAGCACCTGACCAATGGCGAATACCACCAATATCGGCCATAAGGTATAAATATCATGGGTCTGAAAAAACATGGCCAGTAAAGCGGAAATGATACCCAGAAAAAAACCAAGGTAAGGTACAAAACTAACTAGCCCAGTGATCGCTCCAATCAGAATACCCAGTTTAAGGCCTACCGCCCACAGGCCCACAGCATAAATCACCCCAAGCGCTACCATAACCGATAACTGTCCGCGCAGAAAAGCACCCAATACATCATCGACTTCCTGTGCCAGCCGGGCCGCGGTTGGTTGCAACCTGGATGGCAATAATCCCCATAGATAAGCGACCAGACGATCCCAATCGCGCAAGAGGTAAAACGCCACTATCAGAATAAGCACCAGATTAGCCAACCAGCCCAGCACCATCAATCCAGACTTGCTCAAGGCATCGGCAAGAATCGTCGCCACGCCGCTAGCCTGTTGCAAATGCCCGGTCGCCAACTGGATTAGGGAATTCAGATCCAAGACCCGGGAAGGAACCCCCAGATGGCTATGTAACCAGGGCAGAAGATGGGTATTGACCCATGCCAGATAGGTTGGCAGGGCTTCAACCAATGCACTGATCTGGCTTTCCAGTAAGGGCAATAGAAGAAATACTGCCCCCAATAATACCAGGGTCATAAATACGAAAACGATAGTAGCTGCTAGCGTGCGCGGTAACCTCCAATTTTCCAGCCGATCAGCCAGGGGATCCCCTAAGTAGGCCAGTAAGGCACCAATCATAAATGGCATGAGAATGGGGCCCAAAAAATACACTAACAGCCCGACTAGCAATAATCCGAGTACGATCGGCCAAAACCAGATTGATCGTATCGCATTCATCAGGTCACCCTCACCTTGCCAGATAGATCGTTCACACAGAGCCCAAAGCTTATTAAGCTTCGATAGTAAGCATTCAAACCATATCCGGGCGATGGACAAAAAACGATCACCGTCATAGCCATATCCATAATCCTGATCATTCAGGAATATAATAATCAGACATGGCAATTAGTGGTGAAAATTAAAAATATATTCATGCATGCCGGTTCCTTTGACTGATAGAGGATGCAAGCGCTTGACTGCGGCCAACCCCTTTAGAATTCCCGGTACCCATGCATAAGTAGGCACATTTTCCACCCCATTGGTCTTCAGCAATCATGGCGAGACCCAATCTGTTTTTTCTGAATAGCTAATCTCGCTGCCAACCGATCGGCAGTACCCGTAATACGTGATATCAGGGGTTAAAACCTGTTGTACGGAACCACCCATGTTCGCCAACGTGAAACCTGGCCCTGCCATATCACTCGCCAATGCCCTATCCAGTGACCCTGCACCCGGTGCCACCAGACCGGCCAACACCACATTGGCGCCATAACGGGCTGAAGCTTTTAGAATTGGCACCAAAAATCCTCCACGCAAATCTGATAGCTTTACCTCGGCTCCATCGCGGAATCCAGTAAAGGGAATTCAATTGGAAGCCCGCGCGACACGGCTACCTGTCTGGCGCGATCAAGGAATACCTGAACCGCTCCATCGGCGATAGATCCCCGCAAACAAAACCGCCCATGTTGCCTAATTCCAACCCACAAGAGAACCCTGGGCCGCTCACATCCCCACACTGGAAGACCCGTGAAGCGCAGCAAGTGATTGATCGCTCGGGGATAAAAGGATACCTTCAATTCAAGCTTACTACTTTCTTCGAGCACGGATTGCCATCTTACCTTGTTAGGCGTAACGGGTGTATGTGGTTCTGATAGAAAAACTCCTGGACGAAGCGCTGTGGGCTTTCCAGCGCCAACTGAAGACCAGCCACTTGTAGAATGGATGGATCTCCGGATACCTTGACCAGCACCTTAAACAAAACCTGCCGCAAAGCGATTCTTCGTGCCCCAGAGCTACGATTAACAACCAGCACTGTCGTCTGATGGAGACCCTTGACCCTAACCGCCATCACCGGGTGGGTGGGTAGCAGGAGCAGGATCAAAAGCAGGGGCCAACCCGACTCAACGCCGAACATTGAACGAAACCCGGAGCAACAGAAAGAGCGAACTGCTGACGTGGCGTATTGCAGATTCATCATAAACAGACAAAATTCAAGTCAAGAAGCAAACATACCACAGAGCCACATGAAAATCGTGAACATTCCCTATCGGCAGCGGAAGAATCGATCCGATGCGTCAACACCATCGTTGGTCGAGATGATCGAACAACTACGCATCCCGACTCCGGTCATCATCCACGATCCAAAACTCGCCACCATGGCTACTCAAGTTGCCGTACTCAATGACAACCGGGTTATTCAGCAAGGTAGTCCGCAGGGTCTTTGGTGCCCCGGAAAGTCTGACTGTCGCGTGCCCGGCAGGCTTTACCGTTTAGATTGCCATAACCCTGCACACTCAGGCTATCGGTTCGCGAGTAGCTCCAGCTCATGCTGCTGGCGTGTTATTTAGAGGAGGCAGAGTCTCAGTCTCCAGCCAGGTGACCAGGTCATGATCGTGATACATCCTGACAATCCTGAACTGTGACCGGCAAATCAGGCCTGACCTACTCTAAACAAAGTAATTGCTGGACCACCCAGGTTCAGTCCATACGCAAAGATGGGCAGGGATTGCGCTCGTTGTGTAACGAACTTTTCCGAACGGAAGCACTCCTGCCTTATGATAGTCTTCCAGGTTCTCTCCACCCCGGGAGACAGGATCAGGCTATGCCTACCCGACAGTAAAACCCGGTTCCTGACCCCATATCCAAAAGCTGCGGACAGATCACAGATAATTAACATCCCTCACCATCCTCTTTCTTAAGATCAGCTAAAATCTTGACGATCCGCTGCCTGGCTGCTTGATCCAGACCACCAGGAGATTCACTGACAATCTGCACCAAAGCCCGATCGATCCAGACTAATTGATGCGCGTACGTACGACAATCCCCACACATGGCCAAATGAATCGATAAAGCCAATCGGGACAACCCTTTGACCGGTTCCTCACGGGAAAGCGACAGTAATTCAGCGGCCTCGCGACAAGATAAACTGATCATGAAATATCCTCCCGATACCAATGCAAATCCAGGCAGGAACGTAAGGCAAGCCGGGTTCGATGCAAAAGCACATGCAGGTAGTTACGTTTGATTCCCATGATCTCGCTGACCTCAGCTGCATCCAGTTCCCCTAGGAGACAGAGTTGAAAAACCTCCCGTTGCGATTTATTCAAATCAGTCGCACATTGAAGCAGAACCCGCCGGAAAGCCTCAACCTGAAAATTCTTCAGGGGATCCTCGTCCCAGCGGTGCAGTTTTTCACGCCAATGCCCGTCTTCACCGAAATACAGGGTCTCGATTTCGTCACCTTCACTTTCGGCAGTATCCGGAAGCGATGCTCTGCCGATGTGATTTTCCTCACGCACGGTTTGGCGGAAATAATCGGCCAGTTTATGCCGCAGAATACCAATCAACCATGTACGCTCTTGTGCCTGTCCGCGAAATGATAACCGGGCCTGCCAGGCGGCCAGCAGAGTTTCCTGCACCAGATCCTCGGCCACATCCTGACGACCGACCCGACCCCGGGCATACCGGTACAAAGTATCACCATGGTTTTGCAGCCACTGCTGGGGGTCGCATGCATTATGCTGCCCTTTATTCCTTTCTTGCACCACCCTACAATCTTCCTCCCTGCATAGGCACCCTCGTTTCCACAAAGGTTGTGTTATCCGTATGACATCCGTCAACTCACCCATACCGACAATCCCTCTGATCCTATTGGAATAGGTCGTAACCAAAGGGGGTTTTCTTACGGGGATCTTATCTGGAAACAAATTTCCTCATCCAACTTACCGGTGCCGATTGATTCACCCTGTATTTCCGTGGGTAATCGTGCATCAAGGCGCCACATCACAATATACTGTGAAAATCTTTTGAGCGCAGCGTGCCGGTAATTATTTCCAACTGGCCTTGACAAGCGTGGAAAATAATTTTAGGAACCCCTCTACTCCGATTTCCCGCAGTAAGGCCGAGTTGCATGCCAATTTTACCAGCGTCTTTGGCGATACCTACTGCTGGAATTTGACTCCACCCCAGCAAAATGGTTTTCATTTTGTTGCAGGGCGGTAATGGGATTGTTGGCATCGGGTATGGCTCCCGAACCAGTAGTATCCCCTAATCCATAAATTGAGCCTGAAAAGAGGGTGATAGGGTCTCTGCCAGCCGGCCCGTCTTGCGGGGCTGGGCGATCAGCCGGGTGAGCTGTTAACCGAATAGCCGCTGATTTTCATCAAATAACCGATCACCACCTCTTTCTCTTGGCGAGATAGTGTCAGGTAGCGAAATTTGACCTGCTCCCCCTGAATCCGGCGATAACAGACATCCAGTCGCTGAGGATCGAAAAGGCCACCGCCTGGGTGCCGGACAGGAAATCTCCAGGCTGATCGATGGTCGTTAAGTCTTCGAGTCTCATGATGGTTTCCATCCCCCCATCATGAATGGTTCCGCTTCCAGCTTCAGACTCATCTCATATTGGACAAGGCCGATCCTAGACATCCAAGAGGTAGTACTTTACAATAAAGGTTGTATAATTAGGGGGTTTTTAAAAAACTTACTGCGCGAACCGATTGTAGTGTCGTGTATTCATCCGCACTACGCCTATCCACTTGTTAAATGAAGCCGCTCCGCGACTCCTTGCGTTCAGCCCCTTGTAAGCGTTAGAGTTCCCTCAGGAAATTAAACCCGTCTCGATAATGAAAGGAGCGCTTCTCATGACCCCCCGCCCACTCGCCTTAATGACTGCAGTCGGCTTGATAGTAGCCGCACCGGCAAGCTTTGCCTATAGCTTCTTCGGCACAGTCCCTCACTCAATTCAAGCAGCCACTTCCGGCCTGACCATCGGGGTAGGCAGCCTCAGCCAGAACTACAAAGAGAGAATCAATGGGAGTATTTTTGACAAGGAAGCTGGCCACCTCGGTTACGTTGGCATAACCTGGGGCTTCCAGCATGCGCACTTAGGCGGCACATTCTCAATGAGCGATGCCGCTGGCAACACAAGATACACCGGGGCGATCCAGACTACCCCACCAATCCCAATCACTGCTACCACCGGGAACCACATCTTCAACATCGCGTATAACCTGCACTACGGGTTTTCGCCGATGCGCCATCTGGCTATTATCCCTGGAGCTTTCATTGGCAGGAATATCTGGAATCGCAATATAAAAGGTACACATGGCTACAGCGAACTGTACACCCATAATTACTATGGCATCAGCCTGAAGGCCGCCTACGCGATCACACCCGTAATCGTCATTAGCGCTGACGCCAAGGTGGGCAAAACAGAGAATGCCGCAATGACTACCAACGGAGATGGCCGCATCCCGACCATTCGGTTCAGCCTGCGGTCCAAGCCCTGGAGCCAGGTGGGTGTTCAAGTCAATTGGCAGTCCAGTAAATTGATTGGCGTGTTTGGCCGATATGCTGAAACTAACTACCGCTATGGCGCCTCACCAGTTTACTATGGGTACTACAAGGGATACTTCTGGGGAGAATTCGAGCCTGACAGCAAAACCATTCACGGCGTTGCTGAGATCGGCATTCGCATTCATTTTTAGGCGCTGTTACCGGGGATAAATGGCCTACTGGATTTACAGCTCAAGTAAATGCAGGCCAATCAGGGGGAACGGACTGCCCTTGTCTTCTCTATCCATGACCTTGACCCTATAAGATCAGACGGGTATTGCTGCCCGGTTTGGCTTATCTACTCACAAATGTGTTCAAGTGATTCCAGATACGAATCCTGGGTCACGGTTATTCTCCGGCCACAATCATTCGATCAATCAACAATGAACCCGTCAGAATATTGCCCCGGCGATCGACGTCAGTGCCCATCGCGCGAATAGACTGAAATACTACCTGAAGATTCCCGGCGATGGTGATTTCTTCCACTGGATACTGGATTTCCCCATGCTCCACCCAAAACCCGACGGCACCACGAGAATAATCACCGGTCACCAGATTGATGCCATAACCGATCAGTTCAGTAACCAGCAAACCGGTATCCATTTCCCGCAGCAATCCCGGAAAATCGAAACTACCACCCAAGACACTTAAGTTATGAACGCCACCAGCATTTCCGGTCGTCTGCATACCGAGCCGACGGGCTGAATAGCTATCCAGAATATAATTGCGCAAAATACCGTCACTGACAACATCCTGTTCCTGAGTTGCCACACCCTCCCCATCAAATGGAACACTTCCCAAAGCACGCGGCAGATGGGGCTGCTCTCGCAGCGAAACAAATTCAGGAAAAATCCTTTGGCCCAACTGACCGAGCAGGAAAGAAGCCTTACGATACAAGGCCGGCCCGCGGATCGCGGCCACAAAATGCCCGATCAGACTGCGAGCGACATCCGCTTCGAACAGAACCGGGATTTCCCGGGTGCTCAACCGTCGCCCACCAAGCCGCCGGACGGTACGCTCCCCCGCGCGCTGACCAATGGTTACGACATCCGCCAGATCCTCTGGAACTCTGGAGGTGTCATACCAGTAATCTCGTTGCATCGCGCCGTCCTGTTCACCCACTACCGAGCAACTAACGCTATGCCGGGTACCCGCATAACCACCCATAAAACCCAAACTGTTACCATAAACCATCGTACCGCGAAAGCTGTTGATATTAGCGCCTTCGGAATTAGTAATTCTTGGGTCATATTCGCGAGCCGCCGACTCGCATTGCTGCGCCAGATCCACGGCTTGCTGAGGATTAATATCCCAAGGATGATCCAGATCGAGATCAGGATAATGATGGGCCAGTAAATCTACATCCGGCAACCCCGCATAAGGATCGTCTGCGGTAAATCGCGCAATAGCGCTGGCCGCGGCAATCGCTTCCGAAATCCCTGTATCGCTGAAATCTGCCGTACTGGCATTACCCTTACGTTGACCAAAGTACAGGGTCAAGCCCAATCCTTTATCTCGGTGATGTTCAAGGGTCTCGATTTCACCCATACGTACACTCACGCTCAAGCCGGCATCAGAACTCGCCGCGACTTCGACCGCAGTCGCCCCTGCCTGGTGCGCTTTATCCAGAGTATGCTCGACAATGCCTTCCAGAGTTTGTCGATCCAGTTTCAGCGGTTTTAAATACTGCATTTTTACTCCTGATTTCAGGCCCTTTAATTAGGTTATTTTCCAAATGATATTCGCGGTTTCAGAAGATTATTGCACCACCGCCACGCAGCGGCCTATGCAGCGCGGGTTCCCCATCCATCCCACTGAAAAGACAACCTGCCCACTCACTTGCCACATGCTTGCTCAGGGCCCGCCGGTTTCCCCGCGCGCCAATATTAGCGACTTGAACGCCCAACCCACCACAACTCATCCAAACCATCCTGTGTACGGCCACCGACCAAGCGTCTAAAAATATACCAATACATAATACCATCCGATCCATCCCGGGTCGGCACAGGATTCTCTTGTGAAAACAATTCTTCATTCATGGCGCCATCCCCCAATCGATACGATTATCGGTTCTCAGAGAGATAGGTCATCCTGCAAATAGCTTCAGGCCTGCGTGCCGCCGACAGTTAGCCCATCGACTCTCAAGGTAGGCTGTCCGACGCCCACGGGAATACTTTGCCCTTCCTTACCGCAGGTACCCACACCATTATCCAGACGCAGGTCATTACCGATACGGCTGACGCGGGTCAGTACGTCGGGACCATTACCGATCAACGTCGCGCCCTTGACCGGGCGCGTCACCTTGCCATTTTCAATTAGATAGGCTTCCGAGGCGGAGAATACGAATTTCCCAGAGGTGATATCCACCTGGCCGCCACCAAAATTCGCTGCATACAAACCTCGATCTACCGAGGCGATAATTTCGCCGGGATCCTCCTCGCCAGCCAGCATATAAGTATTAGTCATCCGCGGCATAGGTAAATGGGCGTAAGATTCACGCCGACCATTGCCTGTTTCCGGCATCTTCATCAAGCGGGCGTTCAGGCGATCCTGCATGTAACCCACCAGGATTCCATCCTCGATCAGAGTCGTGCACTGGGTTGGCGTGCCCTCGTCATCGATATTTAGTGATCCACGGCGCTGCGCCAGCGTGCCATCATCGACGACAGTCACGCCCTTGGCTGCCACCCGCTGCCCCAGACGGCCACTGAATGCCGATGTGCCCTTGCGATTAAAATCACCTTCCAGCCCATGCCCGATCGCTTCATGCAGCAAGACGCCGGGCCAGCCAGGGCCAAGGACTACCGTCATGGTGCCTGCGGGGGCCGGTATGGCTTCGAGATTGACCAGCGCCTGTTGCACGGCTTCTCTGGCATAGCCCAGGGCCCGTTCCTGCTCCAGAAAAAACCGGTAATCAACTCGCCCGCCACCACCGCTGGCTCCGCTTTCCCGGCATCCTTTCTCCTCGACGATCACACTGACATTGAGTCGCACCAAGGGTCGGGCATCCGCAGCCAACGTGCCATCACTCGCTGCCACCAGAATAAATTCATGGCTTCCGGCCAAGCTAACCATGACTTGCTTGACACGCGAATCCAGCCGGCGTGCTTCTGCATCGACCTGTTGCAACAAAGCAATCTTTTCTTCCGCACTCAGTGCCGAGGTAGGATCTCCCGGCACATAGAGGTCATGTCCTGTACGCGCCTGCCATGCCTGTATTCGCCCACCACCCCCCTTTTTTGCGATCGCACGGGCTGCCTGCCCTGCCTCCAGCAAGGCCGACAAAACAATCTCGTCACTGTACGCGAAACCGGTACGATCACCGCTGATAGCTCGAACGCCCACCCCCTGATTGACGCTCCAGGAACCCTCGCGAACGATGCCATCCTCGAGCGCCCAGGATTCGTTTCGACTCAATTCGAAGTAGAGGTCTCCACTGTCGATTGATCCGCCAAGAACCGTAGACATGACACGATCAAGATCCGTTTCTCCCAATCCGGAAGGGCGTAAAATGTGTTCCTGGGCCAGCTCCAGAAAACTATTTTCCTGTTGAGTTGTCTCCTTCATTTATCCTCCTCATGTCTCATAACAAAGACAGGGTCAACGTAGATTCAAGTACCAATAAAACTGTATTAGAGCCGCCGATGTTCCAAACAAGGAAATGTCCGACGAAGTTGGTGCAAACGATCGGGGTCAAAAACACTATCCCCAATACCTGCTCCTCGGCGACAAGTTGTCAAAACCCTTCCCCAAGGATCAACGATCATGCTATGTCCATAGGTGGACCGTCCATTAACATGGAAACCACCTTGTCCGGCTGCGGCGATATAACTGAGGTTTTCAATGGCTCTGGCACGAACCAGCACCTCCCAATGCGCTTTCCCGGTCTGGGCAGTAAACGCTGCCGGAAGGGCAACGATTTCGGCACCTTCAAGCATTAGCCGACGAAATAGTTCAGGAAAACGCAAATCATAGCAGATTGCCAGCCCCACCCGCCCAAGATCGGTTTCCACTGTCACGGGCTGCCATCCAGCCAGAGTCGTTGCCGATTCATGATAACTTTCCTGAGTGCCCTCCAGGATAACATCGAATAGATGGATCTTGTCATAGCGGGCCATCTGCGCGCCATCGGGGGCATAAACCAAGCAGCTGGCAAAGGCTCGGCCTGACTCATGAGAGCGCAAGGGTAGCGTACCCCCAACTAACCAGATACTATGCCGCCTGGCCTGGTCAGCCAGAAAGGTCTGCACGGGTCCCTCGCCCGCCAGTTCGGCCGCTGCTACGCGTTCTGAGTCATTTCCGGGCATCTGGCTAAAATTCTCCGGCAACACAACCAGTTCAGCACCCGCTTCTGCTGCCTTGGCCAGATGCCGCTCGGCTTCCAGTAAATTGGCCTGAACATGTGGCCCGGAAGCCATTTGTACCACTGCTATGCGCCGCATCATGCCCTCCCTGCCTACTAGATACCAGCGTCAGATTCAAGCTGGAAGCCCCTGGATCTCCTGCATGCAATTGGACAAATCGGCGCGGCACTCCAAAAGATACCAGCCACGCCCGGAATCGGTTGGCCCAAAGCACTCCGGATTCTCCTGCAGGATAAGTGAGCAGGATACCTTGTTTCAGATCATGGAATATCCAGGCGCGAATCAAGTCTCGTAAAGCGGGATCATCCAGCATGATCCGGTTATGATCGGGACTCTGCCATTGAACCAACGTAATCGAGCAGATGAGCTGTAACCGCGATTCACTCGCCTCAGCACCCGCTGCTGCTGCCGCTGTATTCATTAAGATAAGCGAAAATATTAAACTAGGGATTCCTCGAATGATGGCTTGTGACCATTTATTAGGCCAACGGATAGCAGAAGGACGCAGATCGGAAAGATGCATTGGGTGTGAGAAAAGCCTCATCAATAGCTCAATATAACGATGCTCCACTGGCCTCATGATTCGAGGTTTGCGGGATTTTATTCTTCAGTGTGATGACCGGAGCCTTGGAAGTTCCACCCACATGATATTCGATCTTGAATATTTTGTTGAACCGTTTACCAAGCCCCGAGAAACGGTCAAACAGATACACGGCCAATCCGGCCACCGGACCGCCGACCAACGCGCTGGCAATCGGCAAAGCCGACTGCAATTGTGGAATCGCGGTAACGTCGACGTTCAATGCGTCAGAAAATACATTGATCTTCCCTTTGGCATGAATGTCCGCAGTCGAGCCATCCAAATGCAAATCACGGGTCTCTATGATCCCATCTTCAACACGGAAGTTACCACTTAAGATATTAAACCCAAAACCGCTCTTGAACAAACCGCTGAACCCGCGAGCCAGATGATTGGGCAATTCGTTTAAATTAAACAGGGTCAGCAATTTCCCGACCGGGCCGGTATTGACATGGTTCAATCGCCCATTACGCAAACTGACACTTCCGCTTCCCCGGATAGTTTTCCAATGTAACTCATTGGGTGCTCCTGGCCAGGACAACCTCCATTTGGCCTGCCCCTGTCCACCACTCATACCTGGAAACTTGAATAGCTCAAGCATCTGGCCGGCATTCTGGATATTCAGATTAAGCCACAAACGGGTGAACGTACTCTGATTCCGCTTGAGCCATTCCCCATGAATATTCGCCGTGAAAGCGGGCTCCACCAGGCTAATCCCTTGGATTTTCAGACCATCGGACAGGGGTTGAGTACGAATGCGAACATGAGCAAGCTTGACTCCAGCTATCTCCATCTGCTGTATCTGACCCTCCAGCGGAGGAATAGCGGCCGGATTGATTAATCCTACCTTTCTACCCTGCGCCGACAGTGGCCCACTACGCAATTGTTTCACCCCCAGGATCAGGCGAGACATCTTAAAGCGCACAGGATTCGGCCCACGCAAGATGAATGGAATCCAGAATCGACCCGCTAATTGCCTGGATTCGATATCCATATTCCACCCAGGCGGCTCGCCCTGCGCGGTCAGCTTAACCTGGTCGAGCCCCAGGCTAAAAATCTGTAAATAATGGGCCGTAACATGGACCTGTCGGATGCGCTGCAAATCGTCCATGACGCTATCGGGGCATGTCGTGTTTGTCACGACCACAGGTTGCTTTGGACTGAAACGCACATCTCGCCAGGCGTCCAGATTGAGATTTTCAAATTGGCCTTCCAGCCTGATCCCGGCGAGTGGTAAGCGGGGCATGCCGGCGTTGTAACGAATATCCATAGCCTGTGGATAGCGACAACCCCTCTTCCCGGCAAGACGCAAAACCAGGCGCAACGCAGGGCCATATTCCACCCAAATCGGCGTACCCGGTTTGTCCACGGCGAAACGCAGATTCAGCCTGCGCGCCAACGCTGCCGACTTACCAATCGGCTGAGGCAGATCCACAACAACACCCTTTAGATTCGATTGCACATGCACCTTCACCCCCGTCTTCCGAAAAGCACGGGTCGTCAAGGGAACTGCGAACTCGATCCGCATCGGGGCCACACCCTGCACGAATGGGCGAAGTGGTGAGGACTTGGGCAGGAGCAGCGACATCCGGTAACGACCGCTCAGGCTAACCCGAGCACTCCCCCCAACCTTGATGGCTGCTGATAGCTGCGTTGGTGAACCACGGAAAATGGCCGTCACATTCGTAGCTCGCACACCACTCTGGGTAAAAGTGAAGGCTCCATTGATCTCGCGTAATTTGAAATTCTGGCCGATGAAGGTGAAATCACCTTGCCTTATTCGGGTTTCACCCTTGATTTTCAGCCCCTTCTCGTTGTTCTCATCCAGGGGAATCAGCATTTGAGTGGATAGACGCTCACTTCCCCGCGTGATGATTTTTTTAAACAGATCCTGATAGCCATCGGCTACCGAAGTGTGCGCCAGATAAGCCACCAAATCCGGAACCGGGCCATGCGCGCGCAACCGGAGGTGCAAAACCGCCTTTTCCACATCAGGAATCTGCGCGTTTACCGTATCGATATGGGTGGAGAGCACTTCTCCGGTAGTGGCCGTAACGTCCAGGCCAGGGCTTTTGAAGACCAGTTCTCCATCCGCTTTTTTCAATGGGGGCCAATCATGATAGTACTTCACTACGGCACCCACGATGGGTAAGCGAATACTAAAAATACCCTGGTGCTGGCGAAAGGGGAAATTCCGGGGATTACCTTGAATCAGCATCTGCCCGTTTTTGATTTCACCTGCCTTGAGCGCAGTTTCCAGCCAGTGATTAAATCCTCTGGAGAAAGGCTTGAAAGGTAGAAAATGATGTAACCCAGCCAAGTTGCCGCGAGGCATAAATAGTCGCAAGTCAAGATAGGGTGGAGCTTTAGAGGGCAACAGGAAGTTTATATTCCCCTGAATCTTGAGGTTAGCATTAGCCAGCCCGAAGTTATCCGAACGGATGTGCACGCCTTGGGAAACAAGGCGCCACCTCAAGGGTAAACGAACATTCATAGCCGGCAAAGGCCGAGTAAACCATTTTGGGACAATGATGATAAAATCAGGACTTTTAAGCGAGAGAGCTCCACCTTGCGGGGTAAACCAGAATGTTCCTCGGCCTCCTCGAATACCGGGATAATTCTCATAAGGCCGAATGGAAAACCCTGCAAAACGGCTACTCATCGTTAGTTCATGAATTTGTCCTTTGCGCAGAATACCCTGAAAGCGCACATTGGACAAAATTCCAGCAGGGGAAAGTCCCTGTAGTGATTTCCGCCAGTTCAGTGGCAATTGCGGCAGGGTGGCCACAAACGGTAGCAGATCGGGCAGAATCAGATGACTCACCCAGCCGGTGATTTGTCGCCCCAGAGGGATATCCTGCTCGGCGACACTAAGCGCAAATGCTGACCAACGGCCTTTTTTAGTACCTACCTTGATGCGGTCTGCCTGTAACAACCAACCCTGGGGTTGATGGCGCAAACCAAATTCGAAAGCCAGATTCACAGGTTCAAAGCGATCGCTCCCCCCACCGCCTGAAATACGCGCTTTGCGCTTCGAAACGAGCGAGAAATTAACTAAATTGAGGTGTCCAACAAACTGCTGGAACCGCCCCCCACGTAATGATCCCCAAATCCTCATGCTCAACCTGCCACTCATTTGCAGCACTTTTGGAATAAAGGGCTTCAACAGGAGAGGCGGAAGGTGAATACCCTGAAGATCCCAATACATTAATCCATTCCATTCCTGAGAGTGACTAGTTAACTTGTTGAATTTGCCAAGAAAAATTAGCTTCCTGCCAGAACCTTGAGCAAATTTCAACAAAGCCGCTACTTTTATCCGGCCCTGATGACCCACCCGCATTTGGGCGCTCAATTCGGGGAATGTGTATCTCTTGTCGGCACCTCGATCCTCCACCACCACCTCGCCTTGTTCGATATCGGCGGACATTCCTGGCGCGAACCAGTCGAGCATAGGAGACAGCCTCTGGCCCTGATCGAGCGATACCCACGACAAAGCGGGTTGCAGGATACGCCCATTTTGGGTGGTAATGATCTGCAACCGCACCCCATTCAACGCAATCCGATTGATTTTCCAATGACGGGACCAGGCGGAATCCAGCAGACTGATACCAAAAACTGCACGATTGATCTGGAGCCAAACTGTTTTCCGGCGCGCATCCAGGATCCGGACTCCTTCAAAAACCAGCCGGGGAGATATTCCATGCCAATAAATCCCGAGATTCGAAAAACGTACTGGATAATCGAATTTCGCCGTCAATAATCGCTCGATATCCTGTCGATAATGCTGGACATTGGAAGCGATGATACGCATGGTCACGGTGCCCACCGCTGCCAGAATGATCACGGTGACCAGCAACAGCCAGGCCTTGTAAAGCAACCAGCGCAAGCTCTGCATCCTAGTCATCCAGGTGCTTACAGAGGCACCACATCGAATTGTTCCTGGTTATAAGATGCCTCTACCTGCAGGCGCACCGGAATACCGATAAACTCCTGTAGCTCCGCAAAGTTCGTGGATTCTTCATCCAGCAAACAATCAATCACCTCCTGTGAGGCCAACACCAGCAGTTCTCGTGCTTCAAACTGGCGGCTCTCGCGCAGAATCTCACGAAACAACTCATAACAAACCGTTTCCGAGGTTTTCAGCGAGCCTCGTCCTCCGCAGGTTGGGCAGGGCTCACACAGGACATGTTCCAGGCTTTCCCGGATTCGCTTGCGCGTCATCTCGACCAACCCCAGATTCGATACCTCAAGTATCTGGGTTCGCGCATGATCCCGTTCCAGTGCACGCTCCAGAACCCGCATGACCTGCCGCCTGTGTTCTGACTCACGCATATCGATGAAATCGATAATGATGATGCCACCGAGATTACGCAGCCGCAATTGTCTGGCTATGGCTTGAGCAGCCTCCAGATTCGTCTTCAGAATCGTCTCCTCGAGATTCCGATGGCCGACGAACCCTCCCGTATTGACATCAACCGTAGTCATGGCTTCGGTCTGATCGAACACGACGTGTCCACCTGATTTCAACTGAACCCGGCGATCTAACGCTTTCTGGATCTCATCCTCCACTCCGTAAAGATCAAAAATCGGCCGATCCCCCGAATAATGCTCAACACGATCCGCGAGCTCAGGCATGTAGATCTCAATAAATTCATTGATTATTCTAAGGTTCTCTCTCGAATCGACACGGATCTTACCTGCCTCGCTGGAGCCGAGATCTCGTAAGACACGTAACATCAAGGGTAATTCTGCATAGACGCGCTCACCAGCACCCGCTACAGCAGCCAACTCCTGAATACTTTTCCAGGCCGTACGCAAATACCGCATGTCACGCTCTACATCCTCAAAACTGATACCTTCTGCCGCTGTACGCACAATAAACCCATGCGGTTCATCGCATATTCCACCCAATTCCCCTACCATAGCCCGCAGGCGCTCCCTTTCCAGCGAATCATCGATCCGCGTGGAAACCCCCACATTTTTCGCTCCGGGAACTAGAACCAGATACCGGGAAGGCACGGATAGTCTGGTCGTCAATCGGGCACCCTTGGTACCCAGGGGATCTTTGACCGCCTGGACCAGAAGCTGCTGACTTTCGCTGAGCAAGGCACCAATGAGCGGAGACTGTAGCGACCCGGAACCGGGTGGCGAATCATCCGGGCTTAGGTTATACAGATCGGAAACGTGCAGAAAAGCAGCCCGATCCAGACCGATATCCACAAACGCCGCCTCCATGCCCGGCAAGACCCGACTGACCTTGCCTTGGTAGATATTCCCCACCAATCCCAGGTGCCGGACCCGTTCAATATAAACTTCCTGCAAGACGCCATTTTCGACGAAAGCGACTCGTGTTTCCTGGGGCGTAATGTTGATCAACAACTCGGTGCTCATGTGCCTCCCTGTATTCTGCTTGCATTAATTACCTCATCCTAAGGTATATTCATTCCACAGCTTTTTAGCAACTGGGTGATTTCGAACAGGGGCAGCCCCATGATCCCGGAATAGCTACCCTCCAGACGAGAGATAAAGATGGCGCCCAACCCCTGAATAGCATAAGCGCCCGCCTTACCCAGTGGTTCTCCGGTGGACACATAGGCGCATCGTTCCTCAGCGCAGGTGGCGCGCATCCATACCCGACTGCTGGACAAGGCGCGCAATCGGCGCTGTCCGCACGCCAGCACTACCGCAGTATGAACATAATGCATGCCGCCAGACAGGAGAGCCAGCATTTCCAGGGCTTCCTCTTCGTTAGCCGGTTTACCCAATATCCACCCACTTCGGGCAATCAGGGTATCCGCACCGATTACGAGCGCACTGAATGCTGCCTCCGAAACTGCCTTCTCCACCTTGGAGCCCGCCAGGCGAGTTACAGCATCCTCGGCGGACTCCCTGGTAAATACAGTTTCATCCACATCGACTGATTCTAATCTGCATTAGAAATAGCATTAATAATATATTTCTATCCGGTAATGGATTTCACGCAATCCTGGTTCGATTCGAGTGCACTAAGACCGACAACCC
>VAOW01036425.1_pt1 | contig 20722 bp, 23 predicted proteins | sample 3393921 | NCBI WGS metagenome assembly VAOW01 (sample SAMN08290428, study PRJNA428436) | hydrothermal vent metagenome | isolation source: Deep-sea hydrothermal vent chimney | place: Indian Ocean: Southwest Indian Ridge | depth 2742 m m | reverse complement strand
GAAACTTATGCAGGACTGGGTTGTGGTTTTTGTTTAACACATCTTAAACCCGCCCGTCCTGCACATTATTAACTTCCGGTAATTACTTTACGAAGTACTGATTATGATTTTGACATTCTGTAATGCAAATGTATTGTTATATCATCGTAGTGTTCTATATCTGACCAAAAATCCATAAACATTAATAGGCTCTCTACAACTGATATTTTTGTATCCGGATCAAAAGTCCTAATAATCTTTAATGTAATATCATAAGAAACAGTATTATTTGAATCATAGTAAATGTAATATATTAAATATGAGATTACGAATTCATTTTTATCATATTCATTTGAATTCCCGTCATATGCAGGATGGAAAAAAAATACTTTTTTCGGAGGGTCACATCTACATACTATATCTACTTCAAAAGCAATCCAATTTTGTGTATATGCTGAATCTCTTTTATCTGGAGAGAGAGTAAGACCTAATAGCAGAAATACAGCATCCGATTCCTTATTTTTTTTCGTATATTTCTCCAATCTTCGCCTTTGTCCCTTTATATATCACATATTCAACATTAGTTTCTTCAAAAATTTTCTTCGTATCTTCTAATAAATCTTCATTTTATTTCCCATATAATAATCAACCACTCTAATATTTATTTCATCTATCTCCTATTACCTCATTTTCCAGCTCTTCAAAGAAAATCTCCATAAATCTATGCCTTCTTTCTGCCAGCTTTCTGCCTGTCTTTGTAAACATTTTTTCTTTAAGCTTTGAGAGTTTCAACACATACTCAGTTCTCGGCGAGTATTCATAAACATCCATCCCAGGGTAAAACCTCTCATTTTTTGGATTCTCCTCCCATACCCTCTCACCAAAGGCTCCTCCAAATAGATAAGCTCTCGCTATACCTGTAGCTCCCATGGCATCCAGCTTATCAGCATCACTGAGCACCTTTTCTTCAAGACTTTCAGGTGTTCTGCCTTCCCTGAATCTATGTCTTTCAATGCAGACTGCAACTCTCTCAATAAAATCACCAGGCAAGAGAAGATAATTTCTGAGAAGCCTTCTCGTATGCTCTGCAGAGCTCTCAGCATGGCATGAGACTTCACCTTTATCCTCCCTTTGCCTGTCTATATCATGAAAAAGAGCAGCAAAAAATACCACATCCAAATCTGCTCCTTCGGCCTCTCCAATCCTTTCAGCAATCTTCAATACTCTCGCAATATGATCAAAGTCATGGGCACCCCCTTTTCCCATTTCTTTTCTCACATACTCCTTAAGCTCGGGAATAATCTTTTCAAATTTCACCCAGTTATAACCTCACAGCCTTCACCAGTAATTATTACAGTATGCTCAGCCTGAGCGACCTTCGCTCTCTCCTTCTCTCTTAGTATGCGGTATGTATATAAAGCTCCTGCATAAGAAAGCTGCCTCAGAGCAATATAGAGCCTGTGTCTTGGCATGAGCTTCGCAACCCAGCGTTCGGCAAAAGGCAGAGAAGAAAAGTTTTTCTTGACATAATTTAAGAGAATTCTCGCCTCTCTCGTTCTCATGGGTTTATCTTTCATATATTTAAAAATTATTGCCTCCTGCTTCTCCACAACCTTACCAAAACCAGAAGTTGAGAATGGCTCTATTGCAAAAATATCTCCTTCATAAATAGTATCACCATGTCTTGTTCTAATATTCGGTATAGTTATGCCACCATGCAGTGAAAATCTATCCAACTTGTGCCCTGTCAGATTTTCAATTGGCTTGAGGTTAAACTCTTTTATAGCTGTCTCAACAACTTCTCCAATCTCATTTGTCTTCACTCCAGGCTTAATAATATCTATGGCACTCTTTAGAGCCTCTTCGGCAGCCATAATAAGCTCATTATCCTCAGAACTACCTATAACTTTAGTTTTTGCCATATCCGCTATATAGCCATTTATATGCACACCAATGTCAAGTTTTACCATATCGCCTTCTGAGAAAACTGATTCGTCCCAAGCAGTTGGTGAGTAGTGAGCAGCTATATCATTAATTGAGATATTAACAGGAAAGGCTGGTTTTCCGCCCAGCTCATTTATTTTATTTTCGATATAATCAGCAACATTCAGTAACTCCTCCCCATCTCTGATTTTCTCAAGCCCTTCCTGCATTACCTGCTTTGCTATCTCTCCTGCTCTGATATAGCTATCATAAGCTTTTTCTTCCATACTAATACCTCAATAAAATTAGAATCTCATTTAATATTAATCTTGCCCAAGAAAATAGCCACTCCAGTCTATTTTGCCAGGAAGATAACTCTCACCCTTTCCAGAAATAATCTCAAGCTCTGCTTCTATAACCTCTTCAGGAGAGAGTTCAGAAGTGTCGATTTCATAAACCTTTTTATGCCTTTCAAAGCTCTCTATAAGGCAGACATCAATAGCTTCGGCTTCAAGATTTTCTTTGATTTTCCTCCTGTTGAAGCCTTTGGCTTTCAGTCTCTCCTCAAGCACCTCTGGTCTTGCCCTTAGCACAATAACAATAGCATCTTCAAATGGAAGAAGGTGGGAGAGATGTCCATCTATAACTGTATCCTTCAATTCCATTTTCTTTATCTTTTCATAGAGCTTTCCGATATCAATCTCAAGGCTTTCCCTTTCTTCATCTCTTCCGATAACTATATTCTTATCTATTAAATCCGAAATCCTCAGATTCTGAACGCCAAGAGCTTCAGCTACAAGCTGTGCAGTTGTGCTTTTTCCTGTCCCTGGAGTACCTGTAATCAATATTATCATTTTTAGAACTCTCATAAATTAAGCTTCTCTATTTTCAGAAGTTGCCTGATGGTTATATAATGAGATAAGCCTATCTATAGTGTCAGCCTCCCTTGAAGATTTATCATCCCTTATCCTGACAACTCTTGGAAATCTCAGAGCATAGCCAGATTCATAATTAGGTGAACGCTGAATTTCTTGATAGGCTACCTCAACAACAAGCATGGGTTTCAGCATTACTTTCTGGCCTTCTTCATATTCTATCAATGGCTTTAGGTTGGAGGTTAACTCTTTAAGCTGCTCCTCGCTTAAACCTGTTGCAACCTTACCAACTGGTAGAAATTCTCCTGTACTTTCATCTCTAACTCCAAGGAAATAGCTTCCAAGCCAGCCAGAGCGCTTGCCTGTTCCCCATGTAGCACCTATAACAACAAGGTCAAGAGTCTCCATCGTAGGCTTAATCTTATACATATAACCAACTCTTGCCCCAGGTATATATAGCGCTTTCAGATTCTTTATCATTATTCCTTCATGCCCTTTATCAAGAGCGTAGTGATAGAACTTTTCGGCTTCCTCAAAATCTGAAGTTATAATCTGTTCCGCAGTTCCAAACTTTCCTTTTACAGGTTTGATAACCTCCTCAATAACCTGTCTTCTTTCTCTAAAATTCATATCTATAGTTTCTTTTCCATTAATAAACATTACATCAAAGATATATGTCTCAAAAGGTATTTTTTCCAGCATCCCTGCAATATCATGCTTCCTTCTGAAGCGCTTCATTATTTCCTGAAAAGCTCTTGGTTTGCCTGTAGCAGTGTCAATTGCAACGGTTTCTCCGTCAATTATCACCTCATCAGCCTTTATAGCCTTCCGTGCCATTTTTACTATATCGGGTAGAGCCTCCGTTACATTCTCGAGTCTCCTTGAATATATCTTAATTTCGTCACCCTTCTTGTGAATCTGAACTCTTGCCCCATCATACTTTATCTCCATAGCGGCTTCTCCCAGTTCTTTAAGCACATGCTGAATATCAGGTGCCAGCTGGGCCAGCATTGGTCTTATTGGAATAAATACTTTTATTCTTATTTTTTCCAGAGCAGCTTTTCCGGTTTTTGCAGCTTTTGCCACAATTCCAATGTGATTTGCAAGCATGAAGGCTCTTCCCACAATCTTTACATCAATATTGAAGGCTTTGGCTATGGCATCCCTCACAAGACCTTCTGCAACACCAATTCTCAATTCTCCCAGTACAGTCCTCACAATATATTTTGCTTCTTTGGGTGAGGCATTGCTCAATAACTCTGCAAGATATTTCACCTTTTTATTCTGAGAGCCTGAGCCATATGCTCTTGCAATCCTTCCAAAAGAGGTGTAAACCTGCTCCACAGTTAACTCTTTTTTAAAGAGTATGTGCTGGACCTTTCTCTTCAATATCTTCTCTGTAACATTACCTATGTCCCCCTCTTTTGCAAGCAAATTTTTTATCTCCGCTGGCTTTACACCTGTCACAAAACTTATTGTATCATAAAGAAGGCTGGGCCCAACTCCAAGTTCCAGCTCATCCCATTCTGGAAAAACCTGTCCTGTTAGAAGCATTGACAATCTTTCAAGAACATCTTCAGAAGTTTCTTTTAAAAATTCTGAAATAATATCTGTCTTTTCAAGTTTACTGGGAGTAAATTCAAGTTTTTCATAAACATTAGCCAGCTCAGAATATCTCATTCTTTTTATTTTATAAATATTAACTAATAAAGCTTTGCTACTTCTTCAAAAGAACAAGGTCTCTGCTTCCCGGCGATATGTCACTGCCAAGACGCACATCGATTTCGTCACCTTCTTTCCATCCTGCAATCCTGATAATGTCCTTGGGTAATATAATAAAATATGCTCCCTTTGTAGTTTTCTGAAGTTTGATCATTCTAACACCATATATATTCTTCCTTTCAATCTTTTTAATTCTTTTGTTAAACATGCATGTTAACCTTACTCCAACGCTGTGAACAATAATGTTTAATATTGGTAATTCTAGATTATTCATGTTAGGCGAAGTAAGAAGTTTTTAAATCAGTTCGCCTCCAACCTTTCAGAAAGGGGTTTACATGGACCCAATCTATCTGAACCCCTTTCTGTACCTCCATTACCCATGAAACACAGCATATCTGTTTTTGCATATAATTGCTTTAGTCGAGAGCAAAATATTTAAAGTAAAAGCTTTATTCTATTCAATACTTTGTTAAGGAGTGGTAGCTCAGATTGGGAGAGCGCTCGACTGAAGATCGAGCGGTCGGGGGTTCAAATCCCCCCCACTCCACCTTTTAATAGCAAGTGATTATCATGCACGATAAAGAAAAAGAATTTTATGAAGAGAAAGTAAGAGTTTTAACTCAGAAATATGAAAGTCTGACTATCGAACTTAAGGAGGAATTAAAGAGACTTTCAGAGGAACTGGAGATTCTCCATCTTAATCTGGAGAGTAAAGATATTAAACTGAACAGTTTGAACAGAGAGAATGAACTGCTGAAGAATGAGCTTGATGAGAATGAAGAAAAGATAACCGAAATTACCACTGAAAATACTCAATATAAAACTAAAATGGAATCTCTAAAGGAAGACATGGAAGAAAAGAAGAAACAGCTCCTTGAAAAGGAGAGAGAAATTAAAAAACTTTCGAAAGAGGTTACAGCGTTTGATGTTGAGGTGAAAACTCTCACAAGGCATGTAAAGGAGCTTAAGGAAGATATATCTTCAAAAGAGAAAAAGCTGGAAGAGAATGAGGTGGAAATTCATAATCTTAAAGATAGAACAAGTAAGCTTGAGATTGAAATGACGGGTCTGAACAAAAAAGTGGAAAATTATGAAAATTTGCTTTGACTGATAAACTCCCTGCTAGGAAACAAGAGTTACTTAATCTTTCTCCACTTCTCCATTTTGGGGTTTTTACAAACATCTGAATTAGGAACGCTTGACCTCATCTTTTCACCACCATCTCCAGCTGGATGCCATCTGAGGTCCTGATCTTCATCTCGTTGAATATCCCGCACGCCCTTCTCGTCTTCTTCGTCAGCCCCTTGTCATCGAACTTGTTCAGCTTGAACCTGAGCCTCTCTCCTTCATCAAGGATTTCAAGGTCGCCGTAGTGGTTGATGAACTGCCTGTGCATCAGGCCCATGCTCACCCCGCCCTCGAAGAAGATATCCTTTGCGTAAAGCAGGGAATTCTCGTAGAGGATCTTGAGATTCGTCATGATATGGTCCATCTCCGTATTCATCTCGTAGAGGGGTTTTTCATCGAATTCTTTCCTACACCGCCTCACCTCTTTCCAGTTCCTACCGATGGACTCTGATACCTTCTCCATCTTTCTGCTGAGTTCCTTCCCTCTCCCTCGCAGGACCTTTATCATCTCCCTGTACTTTCCTTCCAACTGCCCCAGCTCCCTGAGTTTCTTCTCCAGCCTCACCCTCTGCTTGGTCTCATTACCACTGCCATTGCTGAGCATGCCTCTAGCCCTCTCAACCTGACCCCCCAGCTTCCTTAGAGCCTTTTCTCTCTGGGCATTTTTCCACACTGTCTGCTGGCCCACTTTTTCGAGTTTCCCTCTTAGGTTCTCAAGCCTCCTTGTATCGTAGGCCAGGGACCTCTCCACCTTCTCAAGCCTTTTGGCAGCCATCCGGTTGAACACCTCCCTCTTCCTGAACCCGTGGTTTACACGGAGGTTGCAGTACCTTGTCATCTCCTTGAACTTCGCCTCCTGGCAGGGCCATCGGTTGTAGTATAGGTTGGCGAGTTCTGCCCCTGATTCAATCTCCTCATAGGGCATGGTTGTAACGATGACTGTGAGATTACCGTTCTCCTTCTTCACCAAGGCACACCTCACAGGGTACTTCTCCCCGTCTCTCCGCCTCCTGTTGGCGTTGCTCAGATAGTCGAACTCCATCAGGGCGACCCTGCTCTTCACCCTGCCCTTTTTATCACGTTTGAGGACCTCAAAGTCTTTTTCCCCAGGGGGCCTTTGACCCTTTCCATCCCTAACCCTGAAGTCCTCCCAGCGATACTGATTCGAGTCCAAGACGGTCAGGGGATAAATCTTCTTCTCCCTCCTGTTGTTGAGCCTGTCGAAGGCCTTGAAAACCCTGAGGCTGCACCCCTCACCATCGAAGACCACCATGTTCACCACCTCCCTGCCAATCGCACGTTCAAAGTCCCTCACTATGGGCAGAAGCTCCTTCGTCAGATGCCTGTCACCAGGACATGTCCTGTGAAGTAATGGATGTCCCTCATGGCCGTTGAGGAAGACCTGCTTTAGACCAGGCATCACCCTGTCCATCATGCCGTGCTTCCCCATTGGAATGTTCTTCAGCGTCCAGACCGCCTTGAAGTGACCGTCGATATAGACCGGCATCGCATCGAGGCCGTAGAAGACCTTGTAGTAGCAGCTCGCGAGGGAGAGACTCATATCATCCCCGGCCCCGAGTGAGGCCAGCTCCCGTAGGAAGCGATCCGTAGTCCTGTACCTGACGTGCCTTCCATCCGATGATGTGATGGCACCAAGGGTTTTCCCCTCATAGTCATCCAGTTCGATTGGTCTCTCCATGTCTAAGGCTGGAAGGAGGAACATGGTCTTGATGTACCGGAGGAGGGTGAGCGTCTTGTGTCTGTAGATCCGCTTGCCATCTAGTGAACCCTCCTTCAGGTGTCTTAGAATTACTTCGAGGATAGCCTTTTCCCCGCCTACGGTGTTCACGGCCCCGAGGATGAAGCCCATGCCAGCAACGATGCCCTTAATCACTCGTTTTTTTTAGGGGTTTGCCGGGCTTCCTGCCCACGGGGTCGTTGAGCCCCATCTCCCTGAGAATCCTCTGCACGTGGAAGACGCTTACCTGCTTGCCGAACCTCTTCTTTATCATCCGTTGGATGTCAGCTCCGCTCTTCAGCATGCCCTTCTTCTTGACATCTCTTATGTACTCCCGCACGTCTACTGTTATCTTATAAGCCTCTCCCTCCCTCCTGTCGACAAGTCCATTCGTTCCCTTCCGCTGGTATCTGTCCCTCCAGTAGTAGAATTTGCTCGTGTGAATCCCCTCCAGCCTGCAAAACTCAGTTGGAGGAAGCCCGCTCTTTTCATATCTCTCAAACATATCGGCCAAGATTTTGACTTTTTCTAATCTCTTCTCGGTAATCGCGCTCATGCAAGGTATCTCAGCGTATCCAACTATATAAATATTCCTAATTCACATGTTGTATTAAATGGGATTATAAGAGAGCTCTAAAACTGGTTCGCTTCTAGAAAAACTTAAGAAAGAGGGGTTCAAATACAGGGTTTGTTAGTAATCATGGAGAAGGATCAAGAGTTACTTTTTTTGCAGTATAACTCTTATACAGCAATATCTTCCCACAGTTTTTCGTTGTATATACAGCCAGGGTCTGAAGCCTTAAAATCGCCAAAGTAAGCATATCCCCTTGCCCTGCATCCACCACACAGATAACGATGTTTGCACTTCCCGCAGCTTCCCCTGAGGTCATCCCTTATTCGCAGGGACTTTAGCACATCGCTGTTCCTCCATATCTCCTCCAAGCCTGCCTCTCTCAGATTTCCAACAATGATTGGCATGAAAACGCAGGGTGTAACATCACCATTGGGTTGAATAGCACAGTATGTCCTACCTGCACCACAGCCCCCAATAAAATCAGCAGCCATACGGAGCCTGCTATCAAATTCGCGACTTGCAAAGTGACCCATGGCCATTGGGCCATGGTCGGAACTCGAAACACATATTCTAGCAAGTTGAGGAGCTGTTGTTACCAAATCAAATCCTCCTACCATAAGGTCATATTCTCTCTGGAGCAGCTTCTCTCTCATTGATGGCGTAATATCTGTTTGAATTATCTCCTTTCCCCTGCCAGTAGGAATGAAATTGTATATCACGAGCTGGTCAACTTTCAATTTCTCCGCCAGTGCAACAATCTTATCGAAGTCATTATAGTTATACCTCGTTACTGTCGTTGCTATTGTAGTCATCAAATCACTCCCGACAGAGTTCTTTATTCCCCTAATGGTCTTATCCCAAGCACCGCTAATCCCACGAAAGGCATCATGGATTTGAGGAGTAGCTCCATCTAAGCTAATCTGTACATGTTTAACACCATATTCCACCAGCTTTTCAACGCGTTTTTTTGTTAATAAAGTGCCATTGGTCGCCATAGAAACAAATATTCCTTCATCACTTGCTCGCTTTGCAACTTCATAAATATCTTCTCTAAGAAGGGGCTCTCCTCCTGACAATGCCAGAAATACCACATCCTCATGGATTAGCTGGTCCACAACCTTCAGGCGCTCCTCAGTATTTAACTCGTCTTTCAACGGTTCTCCTGCCTTCTGGTAGCAGTGCCTGCAGTGCAGGTTACAGGCATTGGTATAGTTCCATACCACCAGAAAGGGTGCACTGAATTTCTGAGGCATAGTAATGCCATACTCACCTATGCTCCTTATTGCATTAACAAGCCCCCGCCTGTTAGTTGCATTCTGGAACCATTCTCTGAAGGGTTTCTCATCTACACCGAATAAACTGCGCCCTATTTTCAACACAAGAGTAATAGGTGCAATTCTTAACTTTTCACTGGTTGTAACTCCACCATTAAAGTATCTTTGCAATTTCTGATTAAGAATTATATTGCCGGTGGAATCTTTTTTTGTATAATGTCTGAGTAGGGTTTGAGAGAACCTATTTCCAAGAAATACTCTGCCTGTCTTTACAATCCCTTTGGTATCCATATCCTCACCCCATCTTTATACACTGCTCATAGAATTGTATTATCTCCTCTTTTCCCTCACTGCTGAAGTTTCGCCTGTATTTATCATCTTCCAGTCTTCTCCTATTCTTTGCTTCCCACTCGCTCTGAGAAATACTGTACTTTTCCTGTATTCTATCCCGGTAAAGCCCAGGTATAACGTTAAAGGCACAGAATGGAATTATCCTGCCATCAGGTGTTGCATAGTGTATGCTACACTTGCGTACGCGCTCGACATCATAATTATATGTGTCCTGAAAATGCATCATGCCTATAAAAAGTGAGTTCTCATGAAGGTCAATGAATGCATTGTAACTTCTATGAATAAGGCTGCTCACGAAGGCTTTTCTGATATTGACGCCATCTGGACTATGGTGTACATATCCCCCGATATTCCCCAGCAACTTAGCTGCAGAAATTGCACCGCTAGCTTTACCCACTACCTTGCCAGCCTTCATTTTTCGGGTAATTATATGCAGGTTTTTAATCAAACCTTCCACATCCAGAAAATGCGTAATGGGCATGAACCTGCCATTTTCTTTGAACAGATAGGTCGCCATGCCACAGGCAAAGTGAGTTGAAAGTCTATACTTCTTTTTGCCAGAGAGTATCTCCATAAGATCAGTTATGGCACAGGCACTTGGAATAGGAAAAAAGTCATCAGGTGTCACCATACCATCAAGCTGTTCTTCAAGCTTCTTTATTACACTTGGGATAGTTATCCTTCTATTCTGCCTCTCTTCTTTGCTCATTCTTCCGACCAGAGAGACTGGCTGAAAGTCAACTCCACGGACAACATCAAGATTAGCAAGGGCAAATCTGACAATATCACCTATTTCGTTATCATTAACACCCCGTATAACTGTAGGCACCAGTACTACCTGTAATCCTGCTTTTCTGCAGTTCTCAATAGCACGCGGTATCTCCCAGTAGTTCTTATTATTCGTTCCGGGAGTTACACCATCAAAGCTCATGTAGAGAATAATATTGCCATTGTTCACATTTCCTGCCTCTATTATACGCTTCGCAAGCTCAGGGTCCTGGGATATTTTAATGCCATTGGTGTTGATAAGGATGTTATCAAAACCTTCCTCCTTGGCCACTCCAATAATATCAATTAAATCCTCTCTGAGTGTGAGTTCACCACCAGTAAACTGCACTGCATCAGCACCAACAGGCTTCTCACGCTTTAGATTCCTGAGCATCATCCGTATCTGCTCCAATGTAGGTTCATAAATCCTGCTCCCATCCTTTGCGTAGAAGAAGCAGTACCAGCATGATAGGTTACATCTATTCGTCAGAACAATATTGCCAAGTGCAGTGTGAGACTCATGCTCACTGCACAGCCCACAGTTACTGGGACATTGGATGTTCTTAGTGGAGATACCAGGATTTAAGAGTTTTATACCTAGGTCTGCATACTCTGAGGCACGTCTGTACAACTCATAGTCTTCCCAGTATATTTCTTTGGTTACCCCATGCTCTCTGCAATACTTGGCAATCCATACCTTGCCGGATTCCTCGTAAATAACGGCTCTAACCCTCATCTCCCCATACTTTTCCTCAGACACACAGACAGGACACAGGCTCTCAGTGGACTTTATAACCCTGCCGTTGATGCCATTAAGAGAAAGCAACTCATCAGCATGGATACTACATGTCAAATTTATCTCCTCTATAAATAACACCACCCAATTATGTTTCCAGATTTACATATAATATATAGAGAATATAAAAAATTAACGACCAATTATATTTCTTAATCTTCCTTGGACTTCTCTCTCTTAGATATTCCAGTTATGCATTTTTCATGGATTGATGGCACATACCACCCTTTTTCCCTCACTATATCTTCCTTATGCATTATTTTCTCTCCTTCAGTCTTTTTTACTTTATTCTCCCCCAATAAACCACCTCCTAAACATAACATTAATAATGTTTATTCAACATTTATTTTAAAATCTCTAGTTGCCGACTTTACAACCTTTGCCTTTGCCTCAAGTATGCCATTATTGTACTTTGCTCTTGTTGACCTTGGGTCTATTTCAACATCAAGTTCAACTCTCTTGAAATATTTCCTATCACCCCTTTCTGCCTTAATTTCAATCTTGTTTTCAGTGGCTTCAAGCTTAATATCCTTCTTCTCGACACCTGGCATCTCTACGGTTACTATAACCTCATTCTTCACGTCATCTCTTATAACATCTGTGAATGGTTCCTCTTCAGAATGAATAAATTCCTGAGGTGCAGTTTCCAAATTGCCGAACGTTCTGACTTCTGGCTTGCCCTCAGGAGTACTGATACTCACACCATAATATATCGGCTGTTCAGTTCCTCTTACAGGGAAAGCTGGAAAACTCCTCTCAATTCCCTCAAATATTCTGTCCAACTCCTCGAATAGGTCAACATATTCTTTCCTCCACCACATTCTAAATCACCTCCTGTACATGTTTAATTACTTTTTGTTATTATACCCTTACATAATAACGAAAGCAACCATTTTAGTAACTAACGGTGATTAAAACCCTGTGATTCTAAAAATTTCCTCCATATTTATATTTTTCTTGAACTCCTCAGCCACCCTTTTTATTGATGCCTCCCAGACTTCTTTTATAATGACATCTTCATATGAAGCTTCTGATATCAGCCACAGGAAAATCTCTCTGAATCCCTGAGAATCAAAAATACCATGAAGATATGTACCCATAAGTTTCTTTTCAGGTATGCAGGCACCGTCTTTTAAATCTGAGCCTCTAAATAGAGGCTTTTCCCTGATTTTACTTCTACCCATATGGATTTCATAGCCGTTAACAGGAATTTTTCTTCCACTCATTCCTTCTTCAGCTCTAGTTTGAACTCGTCTTAAAACCTTCTCACTCTCAAAGCTCGTCTCCATATCAAAAAAGCCCAGACCTCTAACAGTTCCTCCGCCCTCAACTCCACTGCTATCATATATAACTCTGCCCATCATCTGAAAACCACCACATATTCCCATAATAGGTTTCTTTCCAGAGATATCCATAAGTTTATCTTCAAAGCCCTTTTCCCTGAGCCACTGAAGGTCGGAGGTTGTATTTTTACTCCCTGGTATAACAACAGCCTTTGCTGAGTCTATTTCCTCAGGCTCTGTAACAAACTTAACCATGAGGCCTTCAAGGGTAAGGGCATCAAAATCTGTAAAGTTGGATATTCTTGGCAGCCTTATAACTGCCACATCAGCATTACCCTTTATATCTTCCAAACCAAGAGAATCTTCCTCTGGAAGATGAAGATTTTCAAGAAAAGGCATTGTTCCAAGCACTTTTTTATTTGTAAGCTCTTCAATCTGCACAATACCTGGCTCAAGAATTTCAATATCACCTCTGAATTTATTTATTATAATCCCCTTAACCTTCTCCCTGTCCTCACTGGCAAGGAGATTTACTGTACCATATATACTGGCGAAAACCCCTCCTCTATCTATATCTGCAACAAGAATAACAGGGGCTCTGGCAAGCCTTGCAGCGCGCATATTTGCAATATCTCTGTGGTACAGGTTTATCTCTGCAGGACTGCCTGCACCCTCCATAATTATAACATCAAAATCCTTCTTCAACTTTTCAAGGGCTCTTTTAACAATCCCCTCACCTTCCTGGAGTGCAAAATCTCTATAGTAGTGCTGTGCCTCTATAATCTCAAAGGGCTTTCCCATAACAACTATCTGTGAACTTCTCTCGCCAGTTGGTTTAAGCAAAATAGGATTCATCTCAGTTCGAGGCTCAACCCTCGCAGCCAGAGCCTGAAGAGCCTGCGCCCGGGCTATTTCCTCACCCTTAGAAGTGACATAGGAGTTCAAAGATGTATTCTGGGCTTTAAAAGGTGCAACCCTGTATCCAAGGTCTGAAAATATTCTACATAATGCAAGTGTTACAAAACTCTTGCCTGCAAAACTACTTGTTCCCTGAACCATGAGTAATTTAATCACATCTAACCCTTCTGAAAATTTCCCTTAGAACCTTTTCATCTATCTCATTGTATTTCCTCAAATCTTCAATAACCTTTTTCACCACATCACTTGTATGAATCCAATTACAGTTCATACAGCTCCACACCTTCTTTCCCTTACTGCTTATCTTGAATTCACCGAGCATTCTGTCACCACATGAATAGAAAGGGCAGTAGCAGAATGTGCAGTCCTGTAAATGAGAATGACAGGGGTAATAGCTGCACTCTCTATTCGTGCCTTTAATACCGTTCTTTATAGCTTCCTCAAGATTCGTCTTTGCCTGCTGCAGCATTTAATTCCTCCATAGCTTCTAAAAGTTTCAAGTTCTCTTCTCTCTTCCTTATACATACCCTTATATAATTTTCAATACCAAAAGAGGAGCAGTCCCTGACAAGAATACCCTTTTTGAGAAGTGTGTCCTTTGCCTTCTTTGCTGGAATTTTAAGTTTTAATAAAAAAAAGTTGGTATAGCTGGGTCTTACCTGCAAACCATCAACCTCAGATAACTTTCTGAATAAAAACTCTCTCTCTATCCTGAAAAATTCTTTACTCTCCTTTACAAAGCTTTCATCCTTTAATGCAGCTTCTGCAGCACAAAGCGCCAGAGTGTTAACATTCCACGGAGGCTGATAACTCTTAACTCTCTCTATGTTTTCTCTGCATGAAAGAGCATATCCTATTCTCAACCCTGGCATAGAATAAAATTTTGTAAGAGAGCGTAGAACAAATAGATTTTTATAATTCTTTACCAGCTCTGAGAAGCTTTCAATTTCTGAAAATTCTATATAGGCTTCATCAACAAAAACCAATGCACTGCTTTTTTCGAGAAGTGAATCGATGTTGGTGAATATATGCGAACTGGGATTGTTGGGATGGCATATAAATATAGCTTTGAAATTATTCTCAGTAAATGCCCCTGCATCAACCACGAGATTTTCAGGCAGTCCTGTATATTGAACCTCAGCCCCTCTGAGTCTTGAGAAGTAATCATATTCTGAAAAAGTGGGCCCAGCTATAAGCACTCTCTCTCCTCTATCGATAAAAGCTTCACAGAAATTCTTTATGAGTTCAGAGGAGCCATTGCCCAGAGCAATATTTTCCTGTTTCAGCTCATGCCTCTCTGCTATAATTCCCCTCAACTTCTCCCCCCCTGAAGGGTATCTAAATATATTTCCAGCATTCTCTTCAATAGCTTTTATCACCCTTTCACCTGGTCCAAGAGGGCTTACATTCGAGCTGAAGTCAATTGCTTCAGGGTGAAGGTAGCTATCATCGCCATGAATGGGCTTCTCCAGAATATGCATACTAAAAATGTGCTAGCTAATATCTGCCAGAATTGTAAAAATAATTCAGACAGTCTCATAGCTGGTTATAGCAAGCCTCTTTCTTGATGATATCTTTTGTGTGAGAAAGCCAGTGATATCATAGCTCATATCAAAGGCAAAGAAGGCGAGAATAGCTGAAGCAGGTATTACAAGTAGAAGGGCGAGAACTGCCAGCTTTAGCAGAGGTCTGAATTTGAATATAACTGACTTATCATGCACCCATTCGTCAAGAGCTGCTACAAGGGTGAGAAAAGCGAGAAGCGCAAAGTGAAGTGTAATACCTGAGAAAAAAAAGAAAAGCAGTACAAGACCTGCGGTTGCCTGAAAAGCGGAATTGTCAATCTTGCCAGCCAGAAGTGAGCCAAGAAGTACTGCTGTGAGAATTGTACCAATGTAAATATTGGTGAGTGAGAGGGAAATCCAGAGGATACAAACTAAAAATGCAAAAATTGTAGCTATTTTTTTTGAATAGAGATTTCTGTCAAAGGCATCATCAACAAATTTTAAGCCAATACCAAGAAGAACAAAAAGAGCTATCATCTCTTTACCTCATAGTTTTTGAGAGCTCTTTTTATTCTCTCAACCCCTTCATTTATCTTCTCCATACTGAGAGCATAGCTAAGTCTCAGATAACCCCTGCCTTCATCTCCAAAAGCTTCGCCAGGCACACATGCCACTCCAGCTTTTTCAAGGAAGTATTCAGCCAGCCTGAAGGAATCCTCTTCATAGGCTGAGAAGTTAGCAAATACGTAGAAGGCGCCATCTGGCTTTGAGCATTTAACCTCAGGTATCTCTCTCAGCCTTTCAGTGATAATCTTCCGCCTTTCATCAAAGGCTCTAACCATCTTCTCAATCTGTGCTTTACTCTCAGGACTTGTCAGAGCAACGAAACCTGCCTTCTGGACAAAACTTGTGGGATGGCTTACACTGTGAGCCTGAAGACGCTGCATTGCCTTTAATATATCTTCTCTGGCTGAAGCATAGCCAAGACGCCATCCTGTCATAGAATATGCCTTTGAAAAACCATTGATTGTTATGGTCAAATCCTCCATATCTGGAAAGCTGCCTATGCTTACATGTTCCTTGCCATTGTAGATTATATACTCATAGATTTCATCCGAGATTATGTGAATACTCTTATCTCTGCAAATATCTGCTATTGCCTTAATATCTTCCCTGCCGAGAACAGCTCCAGTAGGATTACAGGGCGAATTCAGAATGAGAAGTTTTGTTTTATCGGTTATCCTCTCGAGAATCTGCTCAGCACCTAACTTAAATTCTCCATCTATTCCTGTAGGTATAAATACAGGTTTTCCAGAGGCGAGCTGGACCATTGGCAGGTAAGAAACCCAGTATGGTGATGGAATTAAAACCTCTTCACCAGGGTTAACAAGAACCATAATAGCTTCATAAAGTGCTTGCTTTGCTCCCGGAGTGACAATAATATTTTCAGCACTACATTGTATTTTATTCTCAACATTAAGCTTCTCTGCAATAGCCTCTCTAAGTTCAGGTATTCCAGCTGTTGGGGTATAGTAGACAAAACCTTCATCAATAGCTCTGTAAGCTGCCTTTTTTATGTGCTCTGGGGTATCAAAATCAGGTTCTCCAGCGCCAAAGCCTATAATGTCCCTTCCCTGTCCTCTCAACACTTTTGCCTTTGCTGTTATCTCCAAGGTTGCACTTGGTTTGACAGCTTTAATTCTTTCAGCAAGCATTTAAATCAATTATGATAATACACATAGTTTATTTAAAGGTTGTGTCAAGTTCAGGATTCATGCACTATAGCATCAATCCTCTTTTGAATTTTTTCTTCGAATCCATCTTCACCTATCTTTTCTCAATACTTCAGACCTGTGATGACTACTCCAGCGCTGAATTTCCAGACTTTATAAAAGATTACTCTGGAAATTACAGATATTTTTATTCAGTGTTAAAAGATGGCTCAAAATATGTCCCTGAACTAAAAATCGAAAATCCACTGAAAACAGTACTGGATAAAAAAATTCCCTATCAATATCAAAAAGAGATTTATGAACATGCTGCTCCTGACTCCTTATTATTTGCCCCATGTGGACGTGGAAAAACAGAAGCTGCCCTTCTCTGGGCACTGAAAATAATGGATGAACATAGCAGAAACAAAATTATTTTTTCTATGCCTACTCAAACCACCAGTAATGCAATGTATGACAGAATGTGCAGACTTTTCGGAAAAGACAAGGTCGGGCTCTTCCATGGTAGAAATTATATCAAACTAAAAAGGGACAAGACAAATGAAATTTTAGAGTTTAAAGAAAGAGATATTGAAGAAATCAAAGGAGAGACATTCAAAGGCAATATTTTCTTCAAACCAATTACTATAACCACCATAGACCACCTTATTTATTCCTTTGTTCATGGGTTTTCTCAGGCGGATTTTGCCCTTGGCAACACACAGAATGCTGTTTTTATATTTGATGAGGTTCACTATTATGAAAAAGCCACTCTTGAACATCTACTTACTCTCTTTAAGATTTTAAATAAAATGGGCATACCCCATCTTCTAATGTCTGGTACCCTTCCAGAGTTTCTCAAAAAAAAAGTCAAACAGTTTGGAGAATATCGCCTGTTTGAAGACCTAGAAGGATTGGCATTCAGGCCGTTTTTCCTGAGATTTGAAAATAAGCATCTGATTGGCGAAGCAGCAAACCAGGAAGTTCTAGAAGAAATAAAAACCAACTATGAAAATGGACTAAATCAGTTCATAATCCTGAACACTATAGAAAGAGCTAAAAACTTTTACAAAGAACTTGTTTCAGTACTGGGTTCTGATGAGAGCAATATCCTTCTCTACCACTCCCAATTCACCTTCAGTGACAAAATAAAAAAAGAAACCGAGATAATGCAAAGAGTTAAAAAGAAGCCCTTCATCTTGGTGGCAACCCAGGTTATTAAGGTTTCCCTTGATATCTCCTGTGATATAATGTATACCGAACTGGCACAGCCAGATGCTTTAGGCCAGAGGGCAGGCAGGCTTAATAGGAATGGGCAAGTTCCTGAAAATAGGATTGCCCATGAATTGAAGATATTCCCACCCCTGAAGGAACCACCATATAGTGAAGACCTGCTAAAAGAATCTTTAAAACATCTAAATAAATTCCTTAAAGCTTGCAGTTATAAAGATATAAAAGAATTCTGTGATTCAGCATATGATTTAATATATAGTGATACACCTTTAATATCTCCATCAAACCTAAAATCTGTATTTAAAAAATGCACTCTTTTTGGTTATCCTCCATCTGAAATTGCCTTTATAATCCAGATAAGAGAGCAAATTGATCAGAAAATTGAAGTAATACCTGAAAATATCTTCAATGAATTAGGTGAGGAGGCTCTTTCTGTTGAAAACCAGGTTAATATTCCACTGTGGTGGATTAAGAACGAAATAATGGAATATGGAAATGCTGTTCACTTTTATAAGCATGAAAATATAAAAAGGAAATCCTTCAGAATATGCACCTATCAATACAATTGCTCTATATGATTTGAATATAGAAGGGAAAATTCACAATCCAATATAATCTAGATTCATTCCCTTCTCAAAAAAGATCACCATTATATAGATAACTAACCTAAAAATATGAAATATTCTCTTTACTTCAACCTCTCCAGTGCCCAGTCATAAAGTTCTACTGTCATTCTGAAGTCACTTCTGGCAAGCTTTTTAACAATATCTATGGCTTCCTCCTTTGACACCTTTCTAGTTTCACAGGCAAACACAATAAGACCAATCGTGCCTGTGTAAGGTATCCTTTCACTCTCTGTGACGGCCCTTGCTTCTATCTCATCTAGAATGAGCAATACACCATTTTCCCCCTTTCCATAGCTCAAAATACTTTTTTCACCGGGGCCAAGTCCGTCAAATTCTCTGTAATTTATTGTTTTAACTTTCAGGGTCTTTATCCACTTACCTATGCTTCTCTTGACTTCTTTCACATCAGAGAAGTTCCCCAAAGTTACTTCCCTTTCCACTTCCTCTGTAACCCAAACCTCACCAAAAGTCTTTTTCAGAAGATGAAGGGAGCCTGTTTTTGCAAGGAAAATAATTGTTGAGGAATCAGGGAGAACTTGCATGAAGCTTCCTCAGTTTATCCAAATCCTTCTCTGCCTCTTTCATAGGATAACGGATGAAAGGAATCCCCTTTTCAGATGCGAACTCAGCGAATTCTGATATAGACATTCCACAAGTTTGAGCTGCCTTGCATAGAGTTATCTTATTCTCGATATATTCCTTTAGGGCAAGTTCCGCCTTTATATGGCTTATCCCCATGCTTAATGCCCTTCTTATAACTTCAGACCGAGTGCTTCCAAGCTTGTTTCTAAGTAGATCTATTTCTTCTATTGACTCCTGTGGCAGCCTTACCTGTACATTGCCCATCAAATCACCTTACAAATAATTACAATTCATTACATTAAAAAGTTTTGTTGTAATACAAAACAGACCCCCAAATTGACCCCCTGCTCTTTTTAGTCTTTTTTAAAGGTGAAGATTTAGTCCCATATCAATCCTTTATCACAGTAAGTTTAAATGAGGATGTATGCACAAAATCAAATTGCAAGGGAGAGAAGGCAAAAAGAACAAAAGGCTTTTATGACATAATCACAGAATTTTGCGATAGGCTCTCTAATTGGATAATATCAATTCGAAACTCCTTCTCCTATACCTTTCGGCTAAAATTCTATAGAAAATCAGTGGAAACGTGGTCTCTTAATCAGCCAACTTCCTCCCTCACCCTGCATCAGACATCAAAATCCAACATTTTTACATGGCTTTCACTAATTCAGACTTCTTCTATCTGTGTCTAATAGTGCGATTTCAGGAATATCTGGCAAAAGAATTAACAGGCTCTATGCCATTTTGGATATTGTTAAGAATCATCATCTGGTATGCCACGAAGCAGTCTGTGTATTCCTTTTTTCCCCTCATTTTACCACCTTCCAGTGCCCGCCTTTGTCCGGGCCGATTCTTTTTATTTTTTTCTGCTTCTTGAGTTTTGTCAGGTGATACTTTACGCCATCCTCTGTTATATTAATAAGTTCTGCCAGTTCTTTCCTTGTGATTTCAGGGTTCTCCTTTATAAGTTCAAGAATTTTCTGGGTAGTTTTCTGGGTAGTTTTCCGATCTGAAACACTACCCTCTTCACCATACGGTACGAGAGGAATAATAATCCTGAATATGTCCCCTTCTATAAGTTCCGGCTTGGCACCTTTCGAGTAAATCGGAGTGTATTTGAAGATGTTCCTCACGCCCGATCCCAGCTTATCAGCCCTTCCTATCTCCCTGAAAAAGGCCGCAATCTTTGGATTTTTGGGAAACGGCGAGAAACTGTCTGGGTTTATCGCACCGACCCCGTGCGCTTTATTGGCGTTTTCCGTGGTCACCCTTCTTTTCTCGATAATCAACTTCGCAGGATAGGGATTAAGATATTCTCTGTGAATCAAAATGTTGGAGATAACCTCTCGAAATATCTTTTCCCTGAGGGAAATTCGTATATCCCCCTCGAGAAAGAACGGGTCCGCCAGATGCTTTGCTATAAACTGCATCAATCTGTCGAAACTTTCAATGAGATTTGTTTCTACGATTTCCCTGTCATCGTATCGGTCAAGGTTTTCTCTTCTGAGAATTGCATCCGTCCCGTGATAGGGCAAAACCGACATTATAACATCATCCCTACCAAACAAAAGCACCGCCCCAAGTGTGAATCCCTCCTTGCCGGTGGAATAGTCCTTCATATAAAACCCAACGCTCCTTAGGGCTTACTGATAAATAACTTATCGAAATTAACTTTATTTGAGAGGGTGTACATCTCTTGATGATAAAGTATAATTCCATTTTGGATTTAATGAGTGGG
>VAOW01002152.1_pt1 | contig 20948 bp, 21 predicted proteins | sample 3393921 | NCBI WGS metagenome assembly VAOW01 (sample SAMN08290428, study PRJNA428436) | hydrothermal vent metagenome | isolation source: Deep-sea hydrothermal vent chimney | place: Indian Ocean: Southwest Indian Ridge | depth 2742 m m | reverse complement strand
AGCTTGAGCCTGTTTTTGGCACACTATGGAACCGAAGCGCAATACCGCTTCAACCGCCGTTTTGACCTCTCGACTATCTTCTCCCGACTCCTCCGCGCTGCGTCCTGCACCGGGAAACGGACCGAAGCCTGGCTGAGGCTGGCTGAAGATGAGCACTAATCAGGAGTCTTCTTGACAACCCATCGGACATGAGCTACGTTTTCAACTCAAGCATCGTTGAAACTAGATGGGACGATGTATATCCAATAAGCCAAGGAGTAGGATTCGATGAATACTGAAAAAATCTTGGAAGGGTTGAACCAAGAAGAGCGCTTGGAACTGCTGGAGCGATTGATTCGACGCGCCTCGCCGGTCCTGGAAGAAAGCACGAACATCGAGGAGCGAACCGAACGGCTGGTGGAGGCCCTCGGTAGCGGTCACCAGCAGGCGCGCCACGGCAGGCGCTTTGGTAAGCGCGGAATGGCTGGGAAAATGGGCTGTCACTGTGGTTGTTACTGATCCGCAACGCCCCCCGGCCGATTGGCCGGGGGGGCTATCCTTTCCGGCTGCAAAAGTTAGGGTAAATAGTCATGGGCGAACTATCTGCTCCCCTGCTCAATCGGCTGGTTGAAAAGACTTTTGAAAATATGGGCCAGGAAGATCGGCTGGCTTTCATTGAAAAACTCTTCTTAGACTTGCCGGTGGCGGCCCAGCAAGAGTTTCTCCTCAAACTGGCCCAAGGAATGGCAGATACGCAGCTTGGCACACCCGTGCGGGATAAACCGATCCCACTAATGTCGGGGAAACCGTTTATGCGCCAGATAATGCAGCGGGGACCCCGGGGGTTTGGTCCCTGGCAGATGTGCTGTCGAGCCATGGCGGACTTGGCCCAGGCGCCTTGCGCCGATACCGCTTCGACCGCTTCGGCGGCGCGCGTTTTCAATGCGCTGGCCGACGGGACTCGCCTCAAGATCATCAAACTGCTCTCAAAGCAGGAGCACAGCGTGGATGAACTGGTGCACTTGCTGAGCGGAGCCCAGTCTACTACCTCGCATCATCTGCGGGTGCTGAAGGAGGCCGGGCTGATCAGAGGCGAAAAGCGGGGACGAAACATCTATTATTCGCTGGCACAATCGTTGGAAGAATTTTAGCAGCCTTGTCGGACTTAAACTTTGGGAGGTAGCGGGCTCCATGGTCATGGATTTTCGGCACAACCCTCGCAGTTTCGGTAACCCCCGGTGAGCGGGCGTCAAGGGCAGTGACGAGCAGGGGCAAGTCGCGATGACCGCGCACCCCACAACATCGGCACAGACACCAGAATCTGGAACAAACCCTGACTCGGGACCCGGCTTTGCTTCCGATCACTGCAATGCTCACTCATGGTGGCACTCCTTCCTGGTTGGCCCCTGTCCTACCACAGAACAGATGAAGGAGTCGCCACCCCCTTCCATCTCAGTTCAACAGAATTTTTATACGTTCTTCCTGAACTGCTACCATGTGAACACTCCACCGGATTCAGCCGGTGGAGTGTTCACGATGATCGTAGTCATGCAAAACCGGAGATTTGGTGCGTTGCCGTAAGCCCGGGTCGCCAGCGTTCGTGGCCCGGGTGGCAATCCGGTTCCGGCCATCGTTCGTGGTGGCCAGGACGGGGAAGAAGATCGAAACGCACCCCAAATATCTGACACTGCTGCAGAGGAGCGACGGCTATGCGTATGCGCGATAAAAGAGGCGGCGCTTCCGCTCCAGCCAAGCACAAGGCTCTGGCCGGAGTACCCGCACCGAAATGGTGATGGAATCCGCCGCCTCCCGAAGTTCAACAGCGGATGGGACAATCCCCCCTTGTTCGGCGCAACCGGGATGAGCCCCGGCGCACCCGCGAGCCTCCCCCGGACCCTTCGATCGGGAGCCCTCGCCGGTACCCGGTTCGGGCGGCTCGCCGTAGCGCTGGCAGCGTTGCTGCTCGCCGGCTGCGCGCTCTACCACCCGAGGCCACTGCCCGAAGGTCCGGATCTTCGCCACGCCGTGCCGGCCCTTCGGATCCCACCCGGGGCCCTGCGCCTGCCGGGCCTGCGCCCGCACCGCTTCGATCCCGCCGCGCCGCTGGACATGACCGACGTGGCGATCCTCGCCGCGCTCAACAACCCGCGGCTCAAGGCGGCGCGTCGGCGCGCGGGCGTGGCCCGGGCACAGCTCTTCCAGGCGCGGCTGCTTCCCGACCCGCAGCTCTCGCTGAACCCGGACTTCACCACCAACCGCGCGCCGGGCCTCACCGACGCGTGGAGCATCGGGCTCGCCTACGACCTGAGGACCCTCATCACCCGCTGGTCCAGGGTCAGCGCGGCACGCGCCGCGGCACGCCAGGTGAATCTGGATCTCTTGTGGAAAGAGTGGCGGGTCGTCCAGCAGGCGCGCACCCTGTTTATCCGGACCGTGGAGCAGGGGGCGCGACTGAAACTACTGCGCCGCTTCCAGAAGCTCTACGCGGATCGCTATGCGCGATCCTCACGCGCGCTCAAGCAAGGCAATCTCACGCTGGACGTAGTGGGCACCGACCTGACCGCCCTGCTCGACGCCAACACGCGCGTCAACGACCTGCAGCGCAAGTTGAGCGAGACCCGCCAGACGCTGAACCTGCTGCTCGGCTTGGCACCCGACGCCCCGCTGCGCCTCGACCCCACCATCGACCTGCCCGCCCCCACCGGGGCGGCGATCCGTAGCGCACTGCAGACGCTGCCCGAACGGCGCCCGGACCTGTTGGCCCTGCGTGCCGGCTACCGCAGCCGGGAAGCGCGCGTGCGCCAGGCGATCCTGGCGCAATTTCCGGCACTGAGCGTCGGCGTGACCCGTTCGCGCGACAACACGGGTGTACACAACACGGGGCTCGGAATTACCCTCACGCTGCCGATATTCAACGGTAATCGCGGCCAGATCGCCATCGAACGGGCCACGCGCGCGCGCCTGCGCCAGGAGTACCAGGCACGGCTCGATGACGCCTACGCCAAGGTCCATCTGCTATGGACCCGTCACTCGCTGCTCGAGGCCCAACTGCGTTCGGTGGAAACCAACCTGCCGGCGATGGAGTCGATGGCGTCCAAGGCGCACCGCGCCTACGAGGCACGCGACATCGGCGCCCTGATGTATCTGAATCTCGAGAACACCCTGCTCAACAAGCAGCTCGAGGCGGTGACCCTGCGCGAGTCCCTATGGGAGACCCGGGTGGCCCTGCAGACGCTGCTCGGCACGTCCTGGGCCTCCACCGCCTCTCCGACGGTCGCAACAGGAGGATGACATGAACCAGTGCCGGCGATGGATCTCTCTGCTGACCGTGGCCCTGCTCGCTGCACCGGGGGCCGTCCAGGCCGCGGGACCCTCCGTGCTCGTCAAGACCACGCTCGCCCGCGAGACGACCCTGACCGGCCGTCTGACCGCCTTCGGCCACGTACAGGCCGATCCCGACAGTCGGACCAGCATCAACCTGCCCCACGCCGGGCTGGTCAACCGGTTGTGGATCCGCCTCGGACAGCGGGTCGGGGCGGGGGCGCCGCTGTTGCAACTGGACACCGCCCCGACGACGCGCATGCGTTTCCAGCAGGCCAAGGCGGGTGTCGACTACGCGCGCAGTGAACGGCAACGCATGCGGCGGCTGTTCAGCGAGCGACTCGCCACCCGCACTCAGGTGGCCTCCGCCGAACGCCGGTTGCGCGACGCCCGGGCGGCGCTCGCCGCCCAGCGCAAGCTCGGGGCCGGCCGGGGCGTGGAGGTACTCCGCGCGCCCTTCGCCGGGATCGTCACGCAGCTCAACGTCAATCAGGGCGAGCGGGTGCAGGCCGACACCAACGCGCTTATCCTGGCGCGACGCGACCGCCTCCTGGTACCCCTGGGGGTGGAGCCCGAGGATGCCCGGCGGCTCAAACCCGGCATGGCGGTCACACTGAGCCCGGTATTCGACCCGCGCGTGCGCATCCTCGCCACGCTCGCCACCATCCACGCAATGATCAATCCCCGCACGCGCCTGGTGGATGTGATCGCGCGCGTGGATCCCAAGGATACCCACGACCTGATGCTGGACATGGTCATGGAGGGGACCATCATCGTCTCGCACATCAGGGCGCTCGCGGTCCCGCGTAGCGCGATCCTCACCAACACCAAGGGCGGCTATCTGTTCGTGGTCCGCCACGGCAAGGCGCACCGCATCGATGTCCGCACCGGCCTGGAGGATCACGGTTTGGTGGCCGTCACCGGACCGGTTCGACCCGGCGACCGCGTTGTGGTGCTCGGCAACTACGAGCTGCACGACGGCGCAGCGGTGCGGGAGAACCCCTGATGGGCTTTGCAGAGTGGGCCCGGCACCATCGGCGCTCGATCCTGTGTCTGATCTTCCTGCTCGCCGTCGGCGGCGCGGCCGGTGCGTTCAAGCTGCCGGTGGCGCTGTTCCCGCACATCAACTTCCCGCGCATCCGGGTGATGGTGGATTCCGGGGACCGCCCGGCCGGGCGGATGGTGATCCAGGTCACGCAACGCGTGGAACAGGCGGTGCGCGGCGTACCGGGGGTGCGCAGCCTGCGTTCGACCACCAGCCGCGGCAGCGCCGAACTCAATATCAATTTCGACTGGGGGCACGACATGCCGCTGGCCAAGCAGCAGGTGGCCTCGGCGATCAACCGGATCCTGCCGGAACTGCCCGCCGGCACCCGCTTCAACGTGCGGCGCATGAATCCGACCGTGGACCCGGTAGCGGCCTACAGCCTCACCTCCAACACCCTGAGCCTCGTGCGGCTCCACGACATCGCCCGCTATCAGTTGCTGCCCCTGCTCTCCACCGTGCGCGGTGTGGCGCGCATCGGCATCCAGGGCGGCAAACGCGCCGAATACCGCGTGAGCGTGGACCCGGCGCGGCTGCGCGCCTACGCCATGACGATGGACGACGTGGTCAAGGCACTGTCGGCCTCCAACGTACTGCGCGCCGTCGGCCGGCTCGAGGACCACTACAAACTGTATCTGGTGCTCTCCGACACCCGCTTCACCAGTCTCGGCCAGATCCGCCGCACGATCCTGCGCAGCGGGACCAACGGCTTGGTGGAACTGGAGGATATCGCCAAGGTTACGCGCGCCACGGTCCCGCAATGGGTGCGCGTGACGGCCGACGGCCGCGACGCCGTACTGGTCAACGTCTACCAGCAGCCGGGCGGCAATACGGTACGTATCGTCCACGACATCCGCGCCAAACTCGCGAACTACCGCGCCAAACTGCCCAAGGGCGTCACCGTACACAACTGGTACGACCAGAGCATCCTGATCGTCAACGCGGCCGCGAGCGTGCGCGACGCGATTCTGATCGGCGCCGCGCTGGCGGCGGTGGTGTTGTTCGTGTTCCTGCGCAACACGCGCATTACACTGATCGCACTCATCGTGGTACCGGCGGTCCTGGCGGCCACCATCCTGCTGCTGTACGTACTCCACATGAGTTTCAATATCATGACCCTGGGCGGAATGGCGGCGGCGGTCGGGCTGATCATCGACGACGCGATCGTCATGGTGGAGCACATCATTCGGCGCTGGCGCGGCGCCGAGGGTGCGCTGCACGAGCGGCTCAAGCGCGCGGTGACCGAGTTCGGCCGCCCGCTGGCGGGCTCCTCCGCCTCCACGATCATCATTTTCCTGCCGCTGGCGTTCCTGGGCGGGGTAACCGGTGCGCTCTTCAAGGCTCTGTCCCTGACCGTGGCCTCGGCCCTCGTCATCTCCTTCCTGGTGACATGGCTGGCGGTGCCGCTGCTCGCCGAGCACCTGCTGCGAGACCGCGACGCGAAACAACCCGAGGGCGGGCCGGTGAAAGACGCCGTCGACCGTCTCTATCGCGGCGTGCTGGGAAAGAGCCTGGCGCGGCCGTGGCTGCTCCTGCTCGGGGTCGTCCCCCTGCTGGCCGTGGGTTACGTCGGCTACCGGCACGTGGGTTCCGGGTTCCTGCCCCAGATGGACGAGGGCGGCTTCGTGCTGGACTACCGGGCACCGCCCGGGACCTCGCTCACGGAGACCGACCGCCTGCTGCGCCAAGTGGGCGCCATCCTCCAACACAACCGCTGGGTGGATACCTACTCCCGACGTACCGGACTGCAACTCGGCGGCGGTATCACCGAGGCCAACCAGGGTGATTTCTTCGTGCGCCTGAAGCCGTTCCCGCGCCCACCCATCGAGACGGTCATGGAGCAGGTGCGCCGCGAGGTGCTTGAGAAAGTGCCCGGCCTGCACATCGAGATGGCCCAGCTCATGGAGGATCTGATCGGCGACCTCACCGCCGTCCCCCAGCCCATCGAGATCAAACTCTACGGGGACGATACGCGCGAGTTGCTGAAGACCGCCCCCAGGGTCGCCCGGGCCATCGAGGGCATCCGTGGCGTGGTGGACGTTAAGGATGGCATCGTCCTCGCGGGCGACGCCCTGGACATCCGCGTCGATCGGCGCAAGGCCGCCCTGGAGGGGATCGATCCCGAATCAGTGACCCATCAGTTGCAGACCTATCTGGCAGGCGTGGTCACCACGCAGGTGCGCAAGGGCATCAAGATGATCGGCATCCGGGTCTGGATCCCGCACGACCTGCGCTCGAGCGAGCACGAGATCGGCAACCTGTGGCTGCGGGCTGCCGACGGCCATCGCTTCCCGTTGCGGCGTATCGCCACCATCCGCACGCTGGTGGGCCAGGCGCAGATCACCCGCGACAACCTCAAGCGCATGGTGGCGGTCACGGGGCGGATCAACGGGCGTGACATGGGGTCGACCATCCGGGCGGTGAAGAAGGTGCTGAGCCGCCCCGGTTTGATTCCCCCGAACCTCTACTACCAACTCGGCGGGCTCTACAAACAGCAGCAGATCGCCTTCCGCGGCCTCATCGAGGTGTTTATCGCGGCCGTGGCACTGGTCTTCCTGCTGCTGCTGTTCCTGTACGAGCGATTCCAGATCGCCCTGTCGATTCTACTGATGCCGCTGCTGGCGATCTCCGCGGTTTTCATCGGCCTGTGGATTACCGGCAGCGAACTGAACATCTCCTCGATGATGGGCATGACCATGGTGGTGGGTATCGTCACCGAGGTGGCGATCTTCTATTTTTCCGAGTACGAAGACCTCAAGGGACACCATCCGGAAGGCGAGGCGCTGATCCTCGCGGGGATCCATCGGCGTCGGCCTATCGCCATGACCACGCTGGCCGCGATCCTCGCGCTGCTGCCCCTGGCACTGGCGATCGGCCAGGGTTCCGCCATGCAACAGCCGCTGGCCATCGCCATCATCTCCGGGCTGGTCGCCCAGATGCCGCTGGTGTTGTTGGTGATGCCGGCCCTCTATCACCTGCTCGCCAAAACCGCCCCGCGCCGTCCCCGCTTGCTAAACTAGTGTAGTGTTGCATTCTGTTTAGAACTTAAGCGGCGATTGGCGCGGATGACTTTCTGCAGGGTATCCCGAGCGCTCTTAGTCCAGATGAAGGGCTTTGGGTGAGTATTGTGGTGAGCGATGTACTCATCAATAGTAGCGACCAACTCCGGTACGCTGGTGAACACACCGCGGCGAAGTCGCTCAGTCGTGATGTCACGGAAGAAGCGCTCGACCATGTTCAGCCAAGACGCCGAGGTGGACGTAAAATGCATGGTGAATCGCGGATGCTTGGCCAGCCACCCCTGCACGGCTGGATGCTTGTGGGTAGCATAGTTGTCGGCGATCAGATGCAGCGCCTTGTCCTTGGGCGTCTCACGGTCGATCTTGCGCAGGAACTTCAACCACTCGGTGTGACGATGGCGTTGCTGGCACTGGGCGATGACCTGGCCATCGAGCACGTTGAGCGCGGCAAACAGCTGCGTGCGGTCCAGCGCCTGCACTTGGCTCTTCTCATCGCGGCACAGCACCAGCGCGTGCTCGGGAGGCAAGAGGTACAGGCCCACGATATCTTCGAGCTTCTCGACGAACTTCGGATCCCGCGAGACTTTGAATCCGCGCACCAAGTGCGGCTTGAGTCTTGCACCCTTGCATCGATGCGCTCAGGCGGCATCCTCCACCACCAAACCCACATCGAGCACAGCGAGCGCGGCGTGCAGTCCCTCGATGCGCGAGGCGTGGTCAGGGTCGAGTAGGCGCCGCACCACGGCTTCGGTGACCCCGAGTCGCTTGGCAAGATCCGTGTTTGATACCTTCTGGCGGCGCATCGCCTGGTAGATGGCGAGTTTCGCCGCCATCCCCGGTGGTACCGGCACAAGCGGGCGGCCCAGCGCGGCGGAGGGTTACGGGAGTGCTCGGCGGGCCTGAACGTAGCCCGCCAAGGCGGCGACCAAGGCGTCCTGCACCTCGCGCAACGCTTCGGCTTTGTCCGCGCTGTCGGTCAACGCCTCGGGCATGTCTGGAAATACGACGATGACGCGCCCGTCCGCGTCGCGGGTCAACGAGTCTGCGGGGGCCCCTTCACATCCTATCCCCCGATCGCCCGTAAAAGTGCCTCCCGCGTAAAGGGCTTCGTGATATAACCGTTCGCTCCGACGATGCGCGCGCGCACCCGGTCGACCAAGGCGTCCTGTCCGGAGAGCATGCATACCGGCAGGTTCTGGAATTCCGGATTGTGGCGGAGCAATACGCACGTTTGATACCCATCCAGGCGCGGCATCAGCACATCGAGAAAAACAAAATCCGGCTGTAATATACCGATCTTGCTCAGCGCCTCGAACCCGTCCTGCGCCGTGGATACATCGAAGCCCGCCTTGGCGAGCAGTATCTCGGCGGTCCTGCGGATCGTCTTACTGTCGTCGACGACCAGGATTTTTATTTTTTTGACCTCGGAGCCCTTCGGTTCGAGGTCTTCGATGGGTAACATCGGCATCGACATTACGCTAAGCCTCGTTCGTGGATCAAGGCCAGCACTCGGCCAGTTTCCCCGTGCCGGTGAATCCGCGCGCTCCGGTCGAGGACAATGTGAGTGCGCCACACCGCGAGTCTCCGTTCTGCCCACCCTTCGCCGTCGGGGCCGCCGCCACGACAAACCCGGACCCTATACCCCCCGCGACCGGCGTAATCGACAACGTGTAATATCTCCCCTGGCTGGTATCACCCGCGTACCCGAGCCCGCACGCCTGCCCCTTGCAACCGCCCGACCCCACCACCGTCACCGTGTAGGTCGAGTACAGCGTGAAGAACCGCTGCTCATCGGCCGCGGCGCGCTCGAGCAGGTCTCGCCCATCCTGGCGCCGCGCATGAAGCAGGTACGCCCGATAGCTCGGCACGCCGATAGCCGTGAGTAATGCGGCGATTACCACCACCACCATCAGCTCAATCAGCGTAAACCCGGCCTCCCGTTTCACGGCACCTCCTTCCGTTGCGGCGGTACCCGGCCATAACCGCGCAAGGCCGGTACCAGATGCCGAACCAGCCCGAGTGCGGCGAGCGCGGAAAAGGTGAAGATCACAACGAGTCCACCGACGGCAATCGCCCCGATCTTCCAGGCCATCCAGGCAGGCATTTCTCCGATCGAATACGCCCATCCGACGAACCGGCCGACCGAGTAGACGGTTGCGGCCGCAACCGCCACAAGACCCAGCGCCAGGAGCGCACGAACAATAAGATGCTTTTGGAATGCACGGTCCATAGGATTTCCCCCGAGGTCTTCAGTACAACTGTCTCCAGGACCAGCGGCCCTGAAGCCCATTTTTCGCATCCGATATCGACTGGATGTCTCCAGACGACTCGCTGATCAGCTTCACATCCCCGATGTTGCCCTGATGGGTCGAGACCACGGTGGGCGAGGTCGCAAACCGCCGGCCCAGGGAGATCCCGGACGGCGCCTTTCCGTTCACCCGATCGGCGGACGTGATGCGGTGGTCCCCATTGATATCCAACTGCGGGCGCGTGAGACCGCCGCCGTTGGTGCTATCGAGGACCATCAGCCAGCTTCTCCCGCCGCCCGAGCAGGACCCGGGGTCCGGGGCATAGGTCGTGAAGATCAGCCGCCCATCGACCAGCCTCGGCTCGGTCACTGAGCGTTCCCCGGTTGCCGGCAAATTGATATACCACCCCTGATCGTGGTTCCAATCGATCGGTTTTTGCGAGACGATACGCACCGAGGTAATGCCGGAGGGGGTGGCGGTCCCGAGATGGACGGTGGTCACCGTTTGTTGGACCAGCTTTGATTTCTGCACCGCTCCGGGCTCGTTGTCGTCCCAGATCCCGTAGAACGTCTGTACCTGCGTGTCCGAGAGGTCCGCCTGCCCGAGCAGCCGGCCGGTGCCGAAGTACACCATATAGCCGGATTTCGCCGGATAGAGCGGCTGACGGCTCACCACCGGTTGGGTGGTGATCGGTTGCGTGACGCCCGATGCATCGGTCGCCTTGAACAACCGCGAGACCGTCCAGGTACTCGGATTTCCGGAGGAGAGGTCGATTTTCCACAGGTTCCCCTGCAAATCGCCCGCATAGCCGTACTGCGCAACCCCATCCGTGCCGGGATAGACCAGTGAGCTTCCGGAGGTCCCGTTATCCCGAGAAGGATCGCACACGCTCGCGGGTTGGCCGGAGCAGAGGTCGATCCGTTGGATGAGCGTACCGGTCTGGGCGTCGACGACGAACAGGTACGGCGTCTGGTCGGCATTGTTGTACCCGGAGCCGAAAATCACGACGAACCGGGTTCCCCCGGAAGCCCCCCATGGAATCCGGGCGATCTGAGGCTGCCCGTAAGTCTGGCCGAGGTCCGGGTTCGTAAATTCCCACAGAACGTGTTGGGCCGCACCCGATTCCGTAGCCCAGGCGGATAAGTCCGTGACATCGAGTGCATAGACGCTGTTGCCGCCGTTGTTGAGCCCGCCCGCGAGCAGCGTGTGCCAGGACCCGTCCGAGAACCGCACGTCGCCGGCGGCCGGGGATCCATCGACGTAGAACAAATGGCCGTGGTTGTAGGCCGGATTCGTCAGTGCCATCAGGTTCGGAAAGACTGCGTTGGGTACGAAGGCAAAGCGCTGTTCACCGGTGGCTGCATCGAAGGCGTGGAGCATCCCGTCATTGGCCCCGACGTAGACCACCGGGGCGCGGGATGCTTCCGCCGTCTTGAACCCTTGGTAGGAAGCGTCCGGATACGGCGCCGAGGGGGGGCCGACCCAAATCGGTGCGCTGTCGACGATATCGCCGAGAATGTGGGAGCGATTGCGGAACGGCCCGCCGTTCCTCTCCTCCCGGCTCGTATCGCCTCGCAAGTAATCGAGGCGCGCCGGACCCAGGGTATCGCGCGAGGAGGTCATTAAATCCGCTTTCTGCGCGGCGCTCAGGTTCTTCCAGCGGAACGGGATCCCCTTGCCGGTTTTGGGATCCCAGGTCACGATCACCTTCCCGGTGTCCCAATTCCGAGAATCGAGCTTCGCCTGCGCGCTCCACAGGGCCGCCGAGGGGGACGTATTCACCGTCCCGACGGAGGAAATCGAAAACGCCAGAAGGTCTCCGGTCCAATCACCGTATGGCTTGGTATTCGGCGTAAAGCGCGCCTGGTAGGCTACCGAGTCCGTCCGTAGCGCCGTCGAGTTGACCGCCGCACTCGAGGTCGAGAGCGCCTGCGCCTGGATCATCCCGATGATTTGGTGCAGATCCCCGGAGAGCGTCGTGGCGTTGTTGGCCGCGAAGTAGGTCGAGTTCTGCCCGTTCGAGCCGGCCATCGCCATGGCGGTGAGCACCTTTTTAGCCATGGGATCGATACTCGGGTCCACCCCCGCGCCCAATCCGATCACATAGGTCTCGACCTTTGCTCGATACAATCGATGCAATTCATCGATGGTGTCCCGTAGTGCTTGGTCATTCGTTGCCTCGAGGCTGCCATCCGCGTTGAAACTTGCCGTGAGTCCGTACCCGGTCCCAACCGTGCTTCCGATCGGCGGCCACACATTTCCGTCGAGACCCAGCGTCGGCAATCCGTCGGTGACGAGGACCACGAAGCGTAGCGGCGTGCAGGAATTGCTCGGAGGCGGTGCCGCGAATCCGGGATAGTCTCCCTGGTAATACCGCTTTGCGGAGAGCAACTCGCCGGCGATCGCGGATTGCACCCCGCGCGCCTTCATCTCGACGCTCGTCCCCTCATTGGTCTCCGGGGCCAGTGCGTCGAGCAGATTCGTGTAGTGCGCGCTACTGTAGAGGTCCACTGGCTCGATGAGATCGCCGGCCGATCCTTCGACCCCACCGACATCCGTGTTGTTCGTATTGTCATACCCAAAACCACGCCGCGCGAGCAACACCGCCGGACTCGTCGAGAGATAACCGGAGTTGGTCGGCGTGATCGAGAAATACTCGTTTTGGTTGGTCGATTTCGGGGGACAACGACCGGTAGAATAGAACCGACCATCAAACTCGTACTTGCAATACCCGATGAACACCTTTTGCGCATTGTAATCCGACAGATGACTGGGCTGGTCCGGAATCGGGGCGTAGTCCCCCCAGGGTCCATCGAAGAAATCGAAGATCGACGGATATCCCCAATTGGGCGGAACATACATCACATCGTTGATATCCGTCGCATCACTGGAAAGCGAGGCGACCAGATATCGTTCACGGGTTACCCCACCATATTGAGTGGCGATCGCCCGGCAATCCACGTTCCCGGTCTTTTGATAGCATGGATTCGGGTAGGTGTTGGACCCCGGAGTCGTGGTGGAGGGTGGGTTTCCCGCCGCGGTGTCGGTAAACGTAAAGCCAGAGTCCCCGCTCATGTAATACACCCAGGTCGCCATCGCGTTCGTATCGTCGTATGCATACGGGGTTCTTGAATCATGGATCTGCTCGATGGTGTCGTACCCCATCAACCCGAACTCCATGGATCCCCGGTAATCGTTCAGGATTTGATGGATTCCGGCCTTCGCAACATTCAGACGGCTTTCCGAGTTGTCGTACTCCGCCCCACTGGCGTCCTTGTAGGTGTAGGCGGACTGTCCGAACGGACAGCTTGACAGCGGGGTGGTCACGGAGCCACGCGGATACGGCGGCCTAAACCCGCCGGTCGGCGTATAGCAGCCCTTGGACCCGGTCAGGATCGCACCATTCGTATCGCCGTCCATGGATTGCGAGTTGGTGATCGCGAAGAGGACCTGTGGCTGCGCGGCCTTCGACAGCGTCAAGGGCACCTCCGAGAGCGGCACCGGAGAAGGTGGCGATGCCCCGAGTGCCGCGAGCGGTGCCCACAGGAGCCAGAACAGCAACACGATGGATCGTCTCATGGTTTTCACCCTTTCGCGATGCCCGCCATTACCAGGGCGATGGCGTCAAAGCTCGCCACCCCGACGAGCGTTAGAATTTCCACAACCGGCCGACCCGAGCATCGGCCGGCCCGGCCAAACCCAACCCACGGCGATGCCACGAGCACCGTCATCCGTACGGACGATAAATCGTCTGGACCTCCACCCAGGACCCACCCCCGGGTCCCCAGCCTCTTGCGCTAATCCGGTATAACTGCACGCCTCGCGGGGTGTCGCCGTACTGTCCGCTGGACACCAAGCTCTCGCTGTTGGTCACCACACGCGGCAGCCGCTCGATGAGAAAGTGCGGCGCGGGAACTCCGGAAAGTGCGGTGGCGCCGGTACGGCTTCCGTAGACTATGGAATCCCCGTTTTTCCAGGTATCGGTCTCCCAGATCGGCGCGGTCGTTGAGGACGGCAGGCACAGGCCACCGGCACAGGATGCGCGGTAGGCCGAATCCGGGGGGGGCGCAGTATCGAGCAGGTGCTCGGCATCCTGGAGTGCCGCACCGGCGGACTGGAAGGCGAGCGCGCGGTCGTGGTCGATCCCCACCATGCGATTTTCCATACTGTCCGTGCGCAGGGCGGATACGCCGATCAGGATGATCGTGAGCAGAAGCAGCAGCACCACCACCAGGGCGGCTCCACCCTGTGTGCCCGGCCCGCGACCAACCCCCCGTGTATTCATGGATTTCTCCGGGCAACCGTAAAGGTCTCCACCTTGTAGAGCCGGTGATCGGTCGCCGTATCCAGCGCCCCCGCGAACCGGTAGCGCTGCACCGTGTTCGTCAGGTGGTTCTCCCCGCTTCGAAACAGGAGCGAGACCTGCACGGCACTCACAGTGGGCCACCCTTGGCCGAGCGGGGAAATCGCCCACACCGCGGATGCGGGTAGGTACTCATCCGCGCTGCCATCACCCGCCGTGTCGAGCCCATAGCGAATCCGCATCGCCACCGCCCCCCGCGCGACCGGGCTATAGGACCGGGAGAACAGATCCTCACGGTACAACCCGGGGTTGCCTGCCGAGTCCGTTCCCAGGTAATACAGGTAACCAATCATCGGGAAGACATGGGCCGAGGTCCCGTAGGCCGTACTCAACCGCGGGGTGGTATTCGTGCTCGCCCCGTGCGCGAGGGTGGTCTGTCCGGATGCGCCCTGCGATACGGTGGTCGGGGAGAAAATGTCCGTTGAGGAACAATCGGTGATGAGCAACGGAGCGCTCGATGTGAAGCTCGAGGACGGCCAGGACACCTTGATCGACGCCGAGGGGGCGGGCATCGGTGAGATCAGGGCTGCGGCCCGACTCTCGGCATGCTCGATCCGCAACACCGGTGTCCCAGAAATCAGGTTTGCAGGCTTGGAGGGCCACCCGGGCGGCCATGTGCCCCCCGGGCTGTATCCCTGAATCGCATTCTCCGGGCTCAACCCCGCCTGCGGATTGCGGGAGAGATCATTGAGCACCACCGAGCCCAGTGGCGCACACCCTGCATATCCCGCCATGCGGATATCCCAGGAGAGATAGTGCTGCGCCGAACGTAGGTTCTCCTGCATCCGCGCCAGGCCCTCCTGAAGCCGGAAACTCTGGCTGCCGCCGAGATATAGATCGATGGCCGACGTGGACACCAGAAGGCCGATGACCAGCGCGATCATCATCTCGATCAAACCGAATCCCGGGTTCTTGCGGCCGGCAGGGTTCTTGCGGCCGGCAGGGTCCTTGCGGCCGGCAGGGTCCTTGCGGCCGGCAGGGTCCTTGCGGCCGGCAGGGTCCTTGCGGCCGGCAGGGTCCTTGCAAACGACATCCATCAATCCGGTCCCTATGTGCGCACAAACGTGCGCAGGCAGTATTTCGACGGATCGCTCGGGCACGCCGCATTCGGCTTCGGCGCACCGCCCGCCTCCGACCAGTACACCGTGATCAGGAATCGCCTGGGCGTTCCGGGGAGGCTCTGCACCGCTCCGTGTGCATTCGGCAACTCGTCGGCAATCGCGGTTTCCCACTGTGCGGCGTCGTAGGCCGCCATCTGGGCCGGGGTGCAGACGGCCCCCTCGCAGGAGGGCGGGGACAAGGGCGGGGCTGAGATCGAATCGTAGCCGCCCGCTGTCACTCCCAGCGGATTGGCACGGATTCGTTCGGCCATCGAGTCCATGAGCGCCACGGCTTGCTCACGCACGAGAGACCCTCCGGCATACTGGATACCCGTGGTTTCCAGCGCGATCGTGCCGAGCACCCCGATCGCGAGCACCAAAAGCGCGATCAGTACCTCGATGAGGCTTGTCCCGCGCAAGCGGCCGGCTGCGCCGGGGCACCACCGCCAGGGGCTTGCCGTCCCGCAGGGGCTTGCCGTCCCGCAGGGGCTTGCCGTCCCGCAGGAGAATGGCTCCCCGCAGGGGCTTGCTACCCGGCGAGGGCTTGCTCCGCGCGAGCGGACGTTAGCGGCAAAGTGTTGTTCCAGCGCTCGCATAGATCTCTCCGGAAACCGTCAGGCAAACCGTGTTCGCGTCCTTTCCGTTCGGTTCCGATACCAAAAACCTCCCGGCGAGGATCGGGAATCCGTATCCGTTGAACCCGGTTGTCACTCCGTTCATTACCGCATCGACCACCACTTCATTCAACGCGGGGTGCGCGCGCAATATTCGCCCCCCCGCGCCGGTCGACCGGAAGCTTCCGGAGAACGAGCCCGTCTGGTTCTGCTCCTCCAGCGCGACCCATCCCCCGCTCCAATCCGACGAGCCCTTGCAGGTGCTCCCGTTGCTCGATGCGCATACGATTACCGGATGGTGGTCGCGAAGCGCCTCCTGCCGGGCGAGTGCCAACGTGGACAGGAGATCGTTTACGGTCGCTCGGACCCGGTTGCGGGCAATCAGCGACTCGAACCCACTGACTCCGGCTGTCAATAAGATCGCCCCGACGACAATCGCGATCATCAGTTCGATGAGCGTGAGTCCACGCTGGCACTGGCGGCGCCGTATCGTGGGGACACTTGGCCGACTAAGGTTCTGCGCACGATGATCTGGCGATACTCGGCGCGGGGCTCCCCGAACACCGCGCGCCCACCCGCCGGTTTTACCCAAGTAACCCAACCTAAAACACCTTACTGCCGTGCTTATGCGGTCGTGTCCGGTTGTACGCTACCTTCGCCTTCAGCGCCTCGGCAACGCGGTAACCGCGGGTCGCCCCGAAATCCATGATCCGGATGATTGCGTCCGCAAGCTCTACCTCGACGCCCGAGAACTGGGGGAGGTGCGCATCCGGCGGATCCCCGTTGCGCAGTGCCTCCAGCACCTCCGAAAGCTCTGAGTGGATGAGCGCGATGATTTCACCATCGTTGCGCTCGTGATCCCACCACCCCTTTTCGCAAGCGGTTTTGTGGATCTCATCAGCCTGTTCGTTGTATGCCTTGACAAACATGCTTGCTCCTTTTGGTTGGTTTCTTGCGGGCTGGTGCGTCCAGGCAACCGGCCCTAAATGATCTCCCGATACTCCGCTTTCGGCTCGATCAGAAGGGCGGCCCGACCCTCCTCGATGGCCACCACCCCCGTGGTGCCGGACCCGACAAATGGGTTGAGCACCGTGGCCGGCACGGTCTCTTCCGTCCCGCAGTCACATCCGGGCTCCCACTTTTCATCGATTTCTTTCGACAATGCGGTGTCTCGGTGCCGCAATGTGCGCAGCACCGCCGGCAGAACTGGCCGTGCCGGTGAGGGTAGTGCTTTCCGGTGAACCGCTGGTTCGCCTCCCGCGTATCGTAGTGCTCGCACCACGTTCCCCACTCGTGTTTCTGCCAAGCGCACAGGACGCTTTCACGGGGCGCCCACTCCGACACGCGAATCGCGGAAACCCCCAGCATTGGCGCATATTCGACCGGCGCCCAGACAAGCGGGGTAAGCTCGTAGTCGCGCAGTCCCCAATAGGGCGGACTGGTAATTACGCAGTGCGCGGATCGTGCGTTCAAGATCGCGAGCCCCTCCATCGCATCCGCGGCGATTACACAGACCGGGGCCCCAAAATCGAGATACAGGATTTCGGGGCCTGCTGCCCGGCAAGGGCCTGCTGCCCGGCAAGGGCCTGCTGCCCGGCAAGGGCCTGCTGCCCGGCAAGGGCTCGCTGCCCGGCAAGGGCCTGCTGCCCGGCAAGGGCTCGCTGCGCACTGGGTCATATGGATTCTTGAGGAGACGCGCCGTCCTGCAGGACAATCTCCTCCATCTCTCCGAATCGCTTCACATCCACGCGGTATCCGGCGCCGAGAAAGTCGCGGACCTTCTCCGGTTCCCCCTCCCCTCGGACGACGTACATCCAACGCGAGACGCTTGACGGCACTGCATGACGCACGTGAAGGCCCAACCGGGTAATTGCGTCCCACACGATATCCGGTTGTCCTTCCCCGTCCACCTGGACGATCCACCCGCTCGAATCACTATCGAGCAACACCCGGTTGTGGAATCCCGCCCGGGCCAGGATCCTGGCAGCCGCAAACCAGATGTGACGAATCCGTGCCTCAATCGCATCCAGCCACACGGCCCGAGGGGCCGCCCCCTCCAGCGCCCGGCACCACGCATCGAATCCAATCGTCGCATCCACAAAGCGCCAGTCGTACATCGTGCCACCGCCCCCCGCATACGGATGGCGCTGGATGCAAAATCCAGGATCCACGCTCAACTTGCAGGCTCCGCCGGCCCAGGCCTCTCCCAGCAGTACCAGCAGCTTCTGCTCCGGCCGGCGTGTTGCCCACATCACGCGCTCGATGTCCTCCGCAAGCAACAGTCCAACGCGCAATTCCCCAGGGATCGCCCACACCGAAAACAGCCCGTTCGGCAGGATCCGGGTCGCAATCGACAACGGAATCGGCACGCTCAACATACCCACGTCCGGATGGCTCAGCGCCTTCGCCGTGTTCGGGGATAGCTCGAGTGCTTCTTTCGAGTATTTCCCCATCACCCGCGCCAAGAGAAGCGCGTGCGGTGCAAGCCCGCCGAGCACGCGCTCGAACAACTCCCCCCGCAACTTCGTTACCTCCATCCGCAACGGGCGTTCCTGCGTTACCTCAACCATCGCAACCCCTCCCAGCCGGCCTCAAACGCGCCTAATCGCTAGCAACTGGACTTCAAGCCCAGACTCGCGCCAATCCCTGCCCACACACTCCGCCGTCAGCCCGTGCTCCCGGCAGAGGCGTGGAACATCGGCGCCGACTTGCCGCGACCACGGAAGATACCCCACCCCGTTCCGCTCCAGTCTGAACGGCAATTCCGCCAGAAATCGCTTCGTCGTACGTCCTTCCGGATCCGTGCCCATTCGATGGCCGGACCCCGGTGGGGCCGTGCATAGCAAGGGCGCATTAAAAATCACGCACTCCCACACCCGCTCCTTGTCAAATGCATCAAACAAGTCCGCCCGCACAATCCGCGCAAAACGCTCATTCGCCATCGCGTTGCACTCGGCTACCGCCACCGAGACCGGGTCGATGTCCGTGAGGGTGACGCAGTTTCCGTACTCCGGGTCCGCCAACCACAACCCGAGCACGCCCGTTCCACACCCAAGATCCAGTACCGTTTTACCCCGAATCTCCGGCAGGCGGTCCGCGATAAAATGAGAACTCGACAACGGCCACGGGTGGTACAGCCCTCCAGGCGCATAGAGCGTCAAGCCCCGGAAGGGAATCACGGCCGGATAATCGTGGCGCGCTGCAAACCGATATTGCCAAGGCTCCAACTCCGCCCACTCAATGGTCTCTACCGCAGTGTCTTCCATCCATTCTTTCCTTCGCGCCACACTTACTTCGTTATTAATGAGTGATACGGATAAGGCACTGTCTCGAACCCCAATTGCGACACCAAAACACTTTGAACCCGTTTGGGTGCAGACGTTTTACCTGCAATTCGATTGGTTTCTGCAAGAAAAATATCAGGTGAAATCCTTGTGGTGTCCACTGGTTGGAGAACGTGTCCAACCAAAACCCTCCGTTGGGACCGAGAGCCTTTTGGATGTTTCTTATACTTTCCAAGTAAGGCCCGTTCCACCGCGCAGACACATTCGCATTACACGAATTACTCGAGGGAGAGGACGCAAACGCTTTCGATGTCAGGGCCCACTTGTAGTGTGGGACACATCCGGTGTCGATCTCAAATCTCTGGACCGCGTTATAGACTTTGTTTGAGAACTGGAGGATGGTTTCCGCCTTCGCCTTGCTGGAATTGAACGTGAACACCACTGCGGTGGTGATAATCGACACCACTGCCAAGGCCACGAGGATCTCAACGAGTGAGAACCCCGAACAGTCGGCTGTATACGGGTGCATCTGCATCTTTCCCCGCGCTCTCCGCACAGTGGGTTGCTATCTGGCCCCCTCCCAATTAACCGGTGCCGCTGTTAATTCCCGGCTCCTTCGCCAGGGGCATTGGGGCCGGGAGGTGCCCCGGCCACAGACGTCTCCTGCAGGAGATGCGAGCGCAGGGATTGCGTCATGCCCGCGTTGGCTGATGCGGCGTTACTCGCTCCCCGCGGATGTTCCGTGTTCGCGGCGGGCTCGACTGCGACCACTCCCGCCACGTTCCGGATTCGTAACCAGCGCCCACCCTCGAGCCGCACTCCCGCGAAACTCACCTTCGCGACCCGGTGGCTGCCATACCGGGCGCCCGGGCGGAGCGTCACGAGAGAACCCCCCTTCCGTGGGACCAGCGCCGTCCACCGCCCGCCTTCGCGAATGACCGCCACGACCCCGTAGCTCGACGGCTTGGAAACCACCTTTACCGCCTTCACCGGGCGAGGGGCAGCAGCCTTATGATTCGTGTTCATCTTCGCAATTACCTGCGCGAGCGCGTTAATTCGCTCCTTCATGCGCGCAATCTGAGAGTTTTTTGCACTACCCGCCGCCCTCGCTGTCCGGCCAGTCCCGCCGCCGATAGCCCCGGTCTGCCGGCGGTAGCGTGCAATCTGGTACTGCTGCTTTGCGATCCTCGCCTGCATCTCCAAGGCGCGGTATTGCTCCTCCATCCGCTCGTAGGAGAGCGTCCGGTTCGTGAACGGGTCGGCGGCAGGCGTTGCCCGGGCGGAAGGAACCGCCGCCAACACAGCCACCGGAGACGCCACCAGGCACGCGCCCATTACCCACGACAGGGTCTTTCGCATCGCCATCCCTCCTGATTGCTTCATCAATAGTTCCCTACCACGGGCACCGACAACACCACACGATCCGATGCCCACGCCTCGACCAATGCCGTATAGGGCGCCCGAGCCAGATTCGAGTTCGCGGAAGCCGGGTTCCGTACCTCCTGGCCCCGTCCGTCCGCGTTCGGTCCGTTACAGATCGCGATCGGCTGCCCAAACGCCGAATTCAACTGCCCGGCGCCGAACCCGATCGTCTGGGCGAATCCGCCAAGCACCGTCGCCGGCTGGCAATCCACCAGTACTTGGCTGAAATCCGTCTGCGGGATACCCGCGCTCCCGGGGTACGGGTCGCCCTTGTACGACCAGCCGCCACAATAGCCGCACGAGTTCGAGATGGGGCTTGACCCGTCGAATTGGGCAACCACCGAAGGTGCAGCTCCCTGTGGTGCGAGCGAGAAATAATCCACCGTCGGATCCCGATTCGCGCTGTTCAGATACTGCGAAGTGAAGATCTGGCCGTACACCTTCGCCACTTCCCGTAGCGTTTCCAGCGTGGATTGATACAAACCCGTTTCCACCGCCAATCCGGACACCACGATCCCCAGGTCATGCCCGCCCAATGTCAAGGCGCCGGT
>VAOW01040517.1_pt1 | contig 21109 bp, 15 predicted proteins | sample 3393921 | NCBI WGS metagenome assembly VAOW01 (sample SAMN08290428, study PRJNA428436) | hydrothermal vent metagenome | isolation source: Deep-sea hydrothermal vent chimney | place: Indian Ocean: Southwest Indian Ridge | depth 2742 m m | reverse complement strand
ATAACAGAACAGTAATAACAGAGCAGTAATAACAGAGCAGTAATAACAGAGCAGTAATAACAGAGCAGTAATAACAGAGCAGTAATAACAGGAACAGAATGAGTCTGTCGCTAAATCAGAAGCTGGCTGAAAAAGGCTTTGTTGTTGCACATTGGCCGGTAGCCGGTCATGTCCACGCGCTGGTGACTACCAGACAGATACCCGTGTCGGCAGCAACATCATCATTATCTTCTGCCGATAACGGGGATAATGCCGGATTTAATCTTGCTTTGCATACGGGTGATGATCCAGCGCGAGTTAAAGCAAACCGACAATGGCTTATAACATCCGCCGGCTTACCTTCGTCACCCCGCTGGCTGAATCAACTTCATGGCAGCCGTGTAGTCTGTGCAGATAACGTTGATTGCAATCACCCGCCGGATGCGGATGCAAGCTATACACAAAATAAAAATATCGTTTGTGCAGTGATGACGGCTGACTGTCTGCCGGTCTTTTTCTGTAATCGTTCAGGTAGCGAAGTTGCCGTGGCACATGCTGGTTGGCGAGGTCTGCATGCCGGTGTGCTGGAACAGATGGTTGCCACCATGACCAGCCACCCACAGGATCTGCTGGTGTGGTTTGGCCCGGCCATTGGTGCAGAAAAATTTGAGCTGGGCGACGAAGTTTTCCAGGCTTTTTATGAGAAACATCCGGCAACGCTATCAGCATTTGAACCGGTTGATGCCTCACATTATCGGTGTAATATTTATCGTCTGGCACAATCTCTGCTGGAGGCAATCGGTGTTACGCAGTTTTATGGGGGTGATTTTTGCACCTGCACACAGTCCGATCTATTTTATTCCTACCGCCATGATAATGATATTGGACGTATGGCAAGCCTGATCTGGATGAGCTGATTCAGGGGTTCCCTTGCGGTGAAAAGATAGTGCGTACGGCTCTGTTCCGTATCGAAAAAATATTATCATCGGCGTACCATTGAGATTGTTGTGAATAACCTCATATTTAAGGTAAATATCATTCAGGAGGTTACCTATGGGAACCGATAAATTTACCAGTCGTTTTCAGTCTGCATTGGGTGAAGCACAGTCGCTGGCTGTAGGCAGAGACCACCAGTTTATTGAACCGGTACACGTTCTTGCTGCTTTATTGGCACAAGATGGCAGTACGGTTATGCATTTATTATCCGCAACCGGGGTCAATGGTGACGCTTTACAAAATCAGCTCAATCAGGAGCTTGCTGCGATGCCACAGGTACATGGCCATCAGGGTGATGTACAGATATCCAATGAAACCGGTCGCCTGTTAAATCAGGCTGACAGGCTAGCGCAAAAACGCAAGGATAAATTCATCTCAAGCGAGCTGTTTTTACTTGCGCTGGTTGATAGTCAGACAAAAACGGGCGATATACTGCGTCGTCTGAGTGCTGACAGTAAAAAACTGGATCAGGCTATTGAGCAGGTGCGTGGCGGGCAGACGGTGGATGACCCGAATGCAGAAGAAAATCGTCAGGCACTGGAAAAATATACCATTGATTTAACCGAACGCGCCCAACAGGGCAAACTGGATCCGGTGATAGGCCGTGATGAGGAAATTCGGCGGACGATTCAGGTGTTACAACGGCGGACAAAAAATAATCCGGTATTAATTGGTGAACCGGGGGTGGGGAAAACCGCTATTATCGAAGGTCTGGCACAACGTATTTTAAATGGCGAAGTCCCAGAAGGTTTAAAAAGCAAACGTATTCTGTCACTGGATATGGGAATGTTAATTGCCGGGGCAAAATTCCGCGGAGAGTTTGAAGAACGTCTGAAAGCAGTGTTGCATGATCTTGCTCAGCAGGAAGGCCAGATTATTCTGTTTATTGATGAATTACATACCATGGTTGGTGCTGGTGGCGGTGAAGGCGCAATGGATGCCGGTAATATGTTGAAACCAGCACTGGCTCGGGGAGAGCTGCACTGTGTCGGTGCAACCACGCTGGATGAATACCGGAAGTATATTGAAAAAGATGCTGCCCTGGAGCGTCGTTTTCAGAAAGTGCAGGTGGATGAACCAAGCGTTGAGGATACCGTGGCAATATTGCGCGGTTTAAAAGAGCGCTATGAAATTCATCATGGTGTGGAAATTACCGACCCGGCCATTGTTGCTGCGGCTACACTTTCTCATCGTTATATCAGTGGTCGCCAGTTACCAGACAAGGCTATTGATCTGGTGGATGAAGCGGCCAGCCGGATTCGTATGGAACTGGATTCCAAGCCGGAAGTGATGGATCGTCTCGACCGGCGGATTATCCAGTTAAAAATTGAACGCGAAGCACTGAAAAAAGATACCGATAAAGCATCACTTAAACGGCTGGGAATACTTGAAGAAGAACTTTTACAACTGGAAAAAGAATACCGGGATTACGAAGAACAGTGGACGGCTGAAAAATCACTGGTTCAGGGTTCCAAACAGTTGAAAGAAGAGCTGGAAAATGCGCGGCTGGAACTGGAAACTGCGCATCGGGCTGGAGACCTGGCCAGAATGTCGGAATTGCAGTATGGGAAAATTCCTGAGCTGGAAGCTAAAATTGCCCGTGCTGCGGCAATTACGGAAAATTCAGCGCAGCAGGAAAATCAGACGCATCTGCTGCGTAATAAAGTGGACAGTGATGAAATTGCAGAAATTGTATCGCGCTGGACAGGTATTCCGGTAAGCAAAATGCTCGAAGGAGAACAGGAAAAACTGCTGCGTATGGAAGATGAAATCGGCGCACAGGTAATCGGCCAGAGAGAGGCCGTTGAGGCGGTGGCAAATGCAATTCGTCGGGCACGTGCCGGACTGTCTGACCCGAGTAAACCCAGTGGTTCGTTTATGTTTTTCGGCCCGACCGGTGTGGGAAAAACCGAGTTGACCAAGGCACTGGCGAAGTTTATGTTCGACACGGAAGATGCCATGGTGCGTATTGATATGTCCGAATACATGGAAAAACATTCGGTCTCGCGGTTAATTGGTGCGCCACCGGGTTATGTTGGCTATGAAGAAGGCGGCATGTTGACCGAGGCGATTCGACGCAAACCTTATTCTGTTGTGCTGCTTGATGAAATAGAGAAAGCTCACCCGGATGTCTTTAATATACTGTTGCAGGTACTCGATGATGGTCGTCTGACAGACAGTCAGGGGAGGACGGTTGATTTTCGCAATACGGTTATTATCATGACCTCAAATCTGGGCTCTCAGCAGATTCAGGAGCTATCATCGGAAGGTAAGTATGATGAAATGAAGAAAGTGGTAATGGATGTTGTCGCGCAACATTTCAGACCTGAATTTATTAACCGGGTTGATGAAAGCGTTGTTTTCCACCCGCTCGGACGTGAACAGATACGTGATATTGCACGCATTCAGATAGCGCAACTTGGCAAACGTCTGCATGAACAGGATATTACTCTGAGTTTAAGTGATGAAGCCTATGATGTGATTGGTGAACTGGGTTTCGATCCGGTGTATGGCGCAAGACCACTGAAACGCGCTATCCAGCAGCATCTGGAAAACCCGCTGGCACAAATGTTGTTACGTGGTGAATATCAGCCGGGTGGTACGATTGAAGTGACGGTTCGTAATGGCGATCTGGCTTTTAGTAAAGCCGCAGTATTGCAGGAAGTTGTGTAGTTAATATATTTTAGACGTTCCCTGCTACGACACCTGTTCTCGGACAGACTTCTAGTGTATATCCAGCTTTGCCAGTTCACTGAGAATCTGTGTAATCAGTGATTCACCCTGGGGTCCCATTCGAGTACAGAGTTTATCGACATCACGTTCACCGTCAATCATGCTTTTGATTACGGCGCTCAGACTGGCCATATCACCACCGGTTACTGACATTTGTTCCGCCATATTACCCAGCATCGTTACTGCATTATGGTCACCCCGGCGGGCTTCATTAATCATCCTTGCCAGCATCGGCGCTGCCTGCGTTGCATCACCACTGGTTTCCGATTTGGGTAGCGTTGATGCGTCCTGCAGGCCTTTTAAAATACTGTCAATAATAATGCCGTCTTCGTCATCCAGATCATTTAATAATGACTGGTCACGATTTCCCGCAAGGATTTTTTTTATGACAGTAACCAGAGATTGCCAGCCATTTTCTGCAGACGCCTGTAGTGCCTGATCGAGATGGGGTTTTAACTGTGGATTGTTAATGGTTTGTACCACTGCCAGAATTAGTCCGGCGTGAGTCTGTAAAATCTGTTCAGTTTTTTCAGGTGTAGGCATAGCGACAGTATTCTGGTGATGGTAAATGTTGAGGATACCGTGAGTCGTGGGGTTTTTGCAACTACCAAATTTTTCTTACAGGGCCTGAATTTTCTTTGCCTGCTGTTTCAACTGGGTAATTGCTTTGCTCATATCCTCTAGTCGGTTGCGTTCTTTTTCTACGATGGCAGCCGGGGCTTTATCGACAAAGTTTTTATTAACCAGTTTTGCAGTGGTTTTATCGAGGTTAACCTGTATCTTGCCAATTTCTTTTTGTAGCCGGACAAGTTCGGCATCTTTATCAATCAGACCGCTCAGGGGAATCAGTATTTTCATTTCTCCCACCAGTGCTATTGCCGATTCCGGTGCTTCATCGGCAGCAGATAGCCACTGACTGGACTGTACTTTTGCCAGTGCTGCAATAAATTTCTGATTATTGTTGTAACAGTCTCTGTCGCTGTCACTGGCATTCTGTAACAACAGGGCTAATGGTTTGCCGGGGGGGATATCCATTTCCGAGCGAATCCGGCGTACCCCGCTGATAAAGGTTTTTACCCATTCCAGCTCCGTTTCTGCCTGGGTATCAATTTTTGCCGTATCCGATTGCGGGAAGGGTTGCAGCATAATGCTGTCACCGGTTTTACCTGCCAGTGGTGCCACACGTTGCCAGCATTCTTCGGTAATAAAAGGAATTAGCGGGTGATTCAGACGCAGAATGGTTTCCAGTACCCGCACCAGTGTCTGGCGGGTGCCACGTTGAGCGGCTTGCGGGGTGTTGTCATCAAACAGAATGGGTTTGGATAATTCCAGATACCAGTCACAATAGTCTTCCCACACAAAAGCATAAATTTCCTGTGCCAGCAGGTCAATGCGAGACTGCTGAATGTGTTGCTCCACACGCTGCTCCAGATGTTGCAGTTTGGAAATTATCCAGCGATCCGCTAATGAGTATTCAACTTTAGCCTGGTTCAGACCGGTATCTTTAGCTTCCGTTTGCATCAGTACATAACGGGTAGCATTCCATAGTTTATTACAGTAATTGCGGTAACCTTCAATACGCCCGGGGGCAAATACCACATCACGACCGGTGGTTGCCAGTGAGGCAAAAGTGAAACGCAGGGCATCGGTGCCGAAAGCAGGGATACCATCGGGAAAGTTTTTGCGGGTGAGCCTTTCAATGCGTTCAACCATATGTGGCTGTATTACGGAACCGGTGCGTTTGGCTACCAGTGCTTCCAGATCAATACCGTCGATGACATCGATTGGGTCGAGTACATTGCCTTTGGATTTGGACATTTTCTGGCCTTCCGCATCGCGAACCAGACCATGCACATAAACTTCATGGAAGGGGACATCACCCATAAACTTTAGCCCCATCATAATCATACGGGCGACCCAGAAGAAAATAATATCAAAGCCGGTAACCAGTACATTGGTCGGGTAGAATTTTTCCAGTTCAGGTGTTTTTTCCGGCCAGCCAAGGGTGGAAAATGGCCACAATGCCGATGAAAACCAGGTATCAAGGACATCCTTGTCCTGGGTTAACGGAAAGTCGTCGGGCAGCCTGTTTTTCTGGCGTACATCATCAATGTCATAGCCGACGTAAACATTACCCACTTCGTCGTACCAGGCGGGAATACGATGCCCCCACCAGATCTGGCGCGAAATACACCAGTCTTCAATATTATTCATCCATTCAAAATAGGTATTTTTCCAGTTGTCGGGGATAAATTTAATGTCGCCTTTTTCAACCGCAGCAATCGCCGGTTTTGCCAGAGGTTCAACTTTTACATACCATTGATCAGTGAGGTAAGGTTCAATGACGGCGCCGGAGCGATCACCGCGTGGCACGACCAGTTTATGGTCTTCAATTTTGTCAATTAAACCGGCGGCCTGTAAGTCAGCAACCATTTGTTTGCGGGCTTGATAGCGATCCAGACCGATATATTTTTCTGGAATAACATTGAATTTATCCTCGTCGTTGTCACGAATGGCAGCATCTACGGTAAAAATATTAATCAGCCCACCATGGGGTAGTTCGCGGATTTCGGTTTTATCTTTATGCCGGTTCCACACCTGGTAGTCATTGAAATCGTGTGCCGGAGTAATTTTAACGCAGCCGGTACCGAATTCCGGGTCAACATGCTCGTCAGCAATCACCGGAATTTTGCGCCCAGTTAGTGGCAGTTCAAGAAATTCGCCCAGTAAATAAGAATAACGTTCATTTTTGGGATTAACCGCCACTGCGCAGTCGCCTAGCAAGGTTTCCGGTCTCGTGGTGGCGACGACGACATGACCGGCACCGTTGCTACGCGGGTAGCGCATATACCACATATAGCCGCTTTCTTCTTTTGATAACACTTCCAGATCAGAAACAGCGGTGTGCAAAACTGGATCCCAGTTCACCAGGCGTTTGCCACGATAAATCAGACCTTCTTCAAACAGGCGAATAAATACTTCCCTGACTGCTGCGGACAGGCCTTCGTCCATGGTAAAACGTTCACGTGACCAGTCCAGTGAAGCACCCATACGGCGCAACTGTCGGGTAATGGTGTTGCCAGATTCTTCTTTCCACTGCCAGATGCGTTCGGTAAACTTTTCCCGACCGTAATCGTGGCGGGTTTTGCCTTCGTTATTAATCAGACGTTCAACTACCATTTGCGTAGCAATACCGGCATGGTCGGTGCCGACCTGCCACAGGGTATGGTCACCTTTCATTTTATGGTAGCGCACCATCGCATCCATAATAGTGTCCTGAAACGCATGCCCCATGTGCAAACGCCCGGTAACATTGGGCGGTGGAATCATAATGCAGAAATTGTTACGTTCGTCATCATTGTGTTCATCATCAGGGTGTTTGTCGGCGCTGAAATAGCCGTTCTCCTCCCAGATTCTGTACCATTTTTTCTCAATTGCTGACGGATTATAGGTTTTGTCCATAACGGGCTCGGAATATCAGGTTAGGGTTGCGATTTTAAGATTGCGATTAAGATCGTGATAATAAAATAAAAAGTGCGAATTATACAACATGCACCATATAGCTGCCCTTAAATAAGACGGGACAGTGAAGGGAGTCCCCCTATTTGTTTTTCAGTGCTTCTTCCAGTGAAGATCGAACCAGTTCATTTAGTTGCTGTTCAAAATCTGGTAGCAATGTCTGTACGATCTGTCTTGCCATTGCATCGGTATCAATATTAGTAAAAGGTTGTTGTGCAGAATGCGTCGTTTGTGTTTCAGGCATAAGTTCAGGCATAAGGTAGTGTCGAACCTTCTGTTCTACATCAGCCAGCAGTGGCTGTTCATTATCAATGGCAGGCAATGTTTTATCTATGACAGGTTCTATGCGTGGCTCGAATGGCGGTTCACTCAAGGCATGTATGGTTATATCTGGCTTTTCCTGACTAACGTTATCGACCGGTTTCTCGACAGGGTTCAACACCGGTTCCCTTATTTTTTCATCCAGCAATATTTCTTCAGGATGGATTGCCGGCGCAGATACCGTCTGCGCTTCGTCCAGATCAATCGGGGTGGAAATAATATCATCCAGCACCGGAATTTTACGGTGGGAGGGGTTGGGCATAATAATAACCTCGGCTTATCGGATAATTACCGGATCAGGCACTCTGCCATTCTTCCAGTCTGTCCAGAATATATTGAGTGAGCAGGCTGACGGGACGACCAGTGGCGCCTTTTTCCTTGCCGCTTTTCCAGGCAACCCCGGCAATATCCAGATGTGCCCAGCGATATTTTTTGGTAAAACGTGAGAGGAAGCAGGCAGCGGTGATGGTGCCAGCACCTTTGCCGCCAATATTCGCCATATCGGCAAAATTACTGTCAAGCTGTTCCTGGTAATCATCCCATAAGGGCAGTTGCCAGCAGCGGTCACCACAACGTTTACCGGCGGAAAGCAGATCATTAGCCAGTGGGTTGTGGTTGCTCATTAAGCCTGCTGGATGTGCCCCCAGAGCGACAATACAGGCACCCGTAAGGGTGGCAATATCAATGACAACATCAGGCTCAAATTTTTCCGCATAGGTCAATGCATCGCATAATATCAACCGGCCTTCCGCATCGGTATTCAGAATTTCAATACTCTGTCCGGACATACTGGTCACAATATCGCCGGGTTTGCTGGCGATACCGTCCGGCATATTTTCAACAGTGGGTACAATGCCGATAATATTGACTGGTAGTTGTAATTCGGCACAGGCGCTAAGCGTGCCAAATACACTGGCGGCTCCACACATATCATATTTCATTTCATCCATTGAAGCACCCGGTTTGAGACTGATGCCACCGGAATCAAAAGTAACGCCTTTGCCGACCAGAACAACAGGTTTTTGATCTTCGTCACCATTCGAATATTCCATGACAATCAGTTTTCCAGCTTCACGACTGCCCCGTGATACGGACAGCAATGCTCCCATACCCAGTTTTTCCATATCATCTTCTTCCAGTACGGTTGTTTTGAAATGATCGTGCTGCGTATCAAGTTTGTTGGCAAATTTGGCCAGATAAGTGGGGGTACATATGTTAGCAGGTAAATTGCCCATATCCTTAGCAAGATGAATACCATCTGAAATTGCCATACCCTGGCGTACAGCAATTTCGCCCTGCATTAACTGACCGCGACCGGAAACGCTAAAAATAAATTTACGTAAGGGTCGGCGAGGTTCCTGTTTCTCTGATTTCAACTGGTTAAAATGGTACAGGGCTTCATCAATAGCCGTAATGGACTGACGTATTTTCCAGTTCAGATCCCTGTCTTTGTGTCTAACTGGTATTTCTGTCAGGTAGGAGGCAATTTCCGTTGCACCACTGGCATTCAGTTTTTTTACCATAATCCGGTTTATTTTATTAAAAATATGCGTGGTGATTTCCTTTTCTTTGCCGCAACCGACAAGCAGAATACGGTCACACAAGGTATTGTCAATATTATGCAATAACAGGGTATTACCAAGGTCACCTTCCATTTCGCCCCGACGGACAAGATTGGATATATATCCATGACTTGCCTGGTCAATAATTTTTGCCGATGGTGATAATTTGCGCGAGGCATATACGGCAACCACAACACAACCGATACGCTGTTTTTCAGGATGACCACTTTTAACCGAATATTCCATGCAAGCTCCAGAATGTATAAAAAGATGAAAAAAAATTAAATGTAGAAAATTAATACATTTTCTTGAGTGTTGATTGTATTCAATTTATCCTAATGAGGGTAGTATGGGTTTGCACTAATGCGCCTACTTATTTAGTAGAATGCCGTTATTTCGACAAAATATTACATTTTTTACGCAAATTTCCGCCGTAAACACCCTGGGAAGCTTTCTTAATCATTTTATCCTGTATGAGTATTGTTCTGATTAAATGGGGTTTTACCTGATGGGAATTATTGACCGCTATATTGCACGGGAAATCATTATTTCCTGGTTAACCGTTCTTTTTGTTCTGGTCGTTATCGTTTTGAGCACAGAAGTGGTCCATTTACTTAGCTGGATTACACAGGGGTTTATTCCGGTTAGCGCTTTTCTAGCTTATCTGCTTAACAGTCTGTTCGATTTTATTATTGTACTGATACCCTTAAGTTTATTATTGGGTATTTTAATCGGATTTGGTCGTTTATATAAAGACAGTGAAATGGTTGCCATTATGTCTGCCGGAGTCGGTCCGCTACAGTGGTATCGGCCGCTAATGAGCGTGGTTATACCGGTTACTCTACTCCTGTTTGTATTAAGTCTTTATGTTAAACCTCTTATTGACCACCATCGGGAACAGATTACTGCCGGCGTTAATAGCCGGGCAAAAGTAGATTCTCTGCTAATCGGGCAGTTTAATCGTGCCGGTAAAAATGGTGCAGTGCTTTTTCTTGAATCAAAAGACAGGAAAGCCGGACAGATTAATAATGTTTTTTTTCATGAATTCCGCGATAACCAGAATCATATTGATATTGCCGCCAGTAGCAGTGGATATTTTGATAAAAAAGGACAACGTTATATGGTGATGCATAACGGTGTGCATTATGCTGGAAATCCCGGCGAAGCAAATATGACCATTATCAAATATAAAGATTACGGTATTCATATCACGAAAAAAGTGGTGATGGTGCACAATTCTGTTTCATCCAGAAGTACATGGGCAATATGGCATTCAAATGCCTTAATTGATAAGGCCGAGCTGCAATGGCGTCTGTCTCTACCTATAGCAACATTAATCGTTTCATTTATTGCATTGCCACTAAGTCGGACAAATCCACGTAGCGGGCGTTATGCGAAACTGATTCTGGCTCTGTTTTTATACCTTGTTTACTCTAATCTTATTCGTGTGTCTTATACCTGGATATCTCAGGGCAGGATATCACCATGGATAGGCACCTGGTGGGTTCATCTTCTGGCTCTGGGTTTATTGGTTGCTATTTTGAAACACAGTGGCTACCTGTATTGGAATAAACGGAAAAACAGTCATGGTGCTTGATCGCTATATTGCGCGTTCTATATTTACCGGCTCACTAATTGCTATGCTGGTTTTGTTGTCAATATTCATGCTGACTGATTTTGTCGCGCAGTTAAAACACATTGGAACAGGTGATTATAATAACTGGCGTGCGCTAGTCTATGTGCTATTGCAGTTGCCACAGCGTTTTTATGAATTATCCCCTTCAATATTATTGCTTGGTAGTATTATTTCTCTGGGCACAATGGCGGCTAATTCTGAATTAATCGTTATGCGGGCAGCCGGTGTTAGTATTTATCGGATTACCCGCTCAGTATTACAGGCTGGGTTGGTTATTGCTATTGCTGTTGCGCTGACAGGTGAATATGTCGTGCCTTATACAACAGGTATGGCAAAAACTTTGCGTGCTGAAGCGATGGATCAAAAGTTGATTGTAGGTGGTTATCATGATGTCTGGGCAAGAGACGGGAATCGTTACATAAATATAAAGCAGATAATGCCGGATCATCAACTACATCAGATAAGTATTTATGTACTGGATAGTCACCGGCATTTAAAAGCGATGATTTATGCAGATAAAGCACGTTATGAAAATAACCACTGGGTGGTTAGTGGTGTAAAACGCACTGATATCAGCCGTGCCAGAGGTACCGCCGCTCCCTTACCACAAACCCGTGTTAGCTATAGGCAGACGATGACAATGCCGGGGCTGATTCTGCCAGAGTTGTTTACCGTGCTGGAACTTGAAGCGCAGGATATGTCGGCGCAGGAACTTTATACGTATAGCCGCTATCTTGAGGCAAATCATCTGGATGATGGAGAATATCGACTGGCCTTCTGGATAAAGATATTTACCCCGCTAACCTGTCTGGCTATGTTATTAATTTCCATGCCGCTGGTTTTTTTGACCACCCCACGTAGCGGTGGAAGCGGGCAACGAATTGTTGTGGCAATTGTTATTGGTATTGCCTTTTTTGTATTTAGCCGTACCAGCAATTACCTTGGTCTGGCTTTGGGTGTGATGCCATTTATCAGTGCTGTGTTGCCGTTAATACTGGTAATTAGTATCAGCTTTTTTTTCCTGCGACGGATTAATCACTAGAGGAATATTGATTCTAAGGTGTTTAGGATACCCCTTCCCTGTGTTATTAAAGCAGGGCAGGATGTATGATTAATCGCGCAAATCAATAAGAACCGTCTGGCTCAGCAGGCCGTGCCATGACTGTTTTTTACGAGTAAAGTTTGACCAGATAAACCCCAGCCCCAGACATAACCAGGAAAATACAGATGCAATAAAACGAATCAATGCCTGTTTCCAGCTTACACTGTTGCCATTGATATCAACCAGCCTTATCCTCCAGGTCTGCATGCCCAATGTCTGACCGCCATGCGTCCAGGACCAGCCAAAATATAGAAAACTGATGCCAATAAGACTGAATAAAAAGAAACCGTAGAGAATAGTGCCGCGTACAACTGCGTGGCCTCCATTTATTGAAGTAAAAATGGCCGAGACTATAAGCAGTGCAGAGCAAAGCAGAAAGGTATCATAAAAAATAGCAAAAAGTCGTCTGAACAGACCGACGTATTTCTGGGTAGATGTACCAGGTGTTGTCATTATTTAATGTCGCAGGGTTAGGGAACCTCTGATTAATTCATGAACTCGTATCTTGCGCCTAAAATGTCCAGCTTCTATTTGTGCCTTGAATCTGAACACGTTAGCTCGCAATCTACTTCGTTCAGAATTAATTAGAGGTTTCTTGAAATTTCTCTATGAGTATTATGCAGTATGCCGCTACACTTGAAAAGGGGGGTAGAAGTAATAAAAACTTTAGGGCGCAATCCTTCAGGGCGAAATCAATTAATAGAAGTGTCCTTTATTCTTTTCTGCTGCTCGCGTGTATTTCCACCCAGGATCGCAAAAATGTGGAAGATCGGGGTAGTCAATGCAGCTTTATCCGCGCGAAATATATCCAGACGGAATTTTGTGTGAATAAATTCGTCTCTGCTAACGACAAAGTGCTTTCTAAAAAGCCGCATAGATGTTTTTTTTAAACCGTGTTTATATTTTAAAAAGAAGGATAGTGAGCGAATATTTTTATAAAAAAACTGGTTTATGAATTAAGTTGCTTATTTCATTGAAAATAAGTGTTGAAAACCCAAAAAAAGTTTGATTAATTATAATAACGTTTTATACTTCCGAACGTAACTCACAAAAGGGGATAGCCTAATGGCTCAAACGACAAAAGTAACAAAGAAGAAAACGACTGCAAAAAAAGCAGTAAAGAAAAAAGTGGCTGTGAAAGCTTCAGCAGCAAAGAAAAAAGCTGCTGCCGCTAAAAAGAAAGCTATGACAGTAAAGAAAAATGCCGCCGCTGCAAAGAAAAATGCAATTGCTAATGCAGCCAAAAAGAAATTACATGATCGTATTGCAGCAACCGTTTCTGCATTAGCGGCAGCAAAGGCTGAAGTTGCAGCAACTAAAAAGCGTCAGGAATTACTCCTGAAAATGGCAAAACGGAAAGAAGAAGCAGTAGCTCGTTTTGTTGAAGACTGGACTAAAAAAGAAATGGCTAAAATTGAGAAAGCACTGAAACCAGTTCAGCGCCGTAAACGTAAAAAGGCATAAGAACGAATCAGGTCTTAATATATGGCGTAAATAAAGGCTACTCGGTTTCGTCGGGTAGCCTTTTTTGTTGGTTGTATGTTGTGGAATAACAATATAATCAGGTACATTGTGGCACGATTTAATGAACTCCCAGAGAATGAGCAACAACTAATCGAAGGTTTTGTCGATCATTTATGGATGGAAAATGGACTTAGCAAAAACACACTTTCTGCCTACCGAAATGATCTTGCCGGTTTTTCTCTGTGGTTATCTCATATTAACTCTGATCTTAAACGAGCCAGTGTTGAGCAAATTCAGCAGTATCTTTCGTTTTGTTTTCAGTTACAGCAGAAAAATCGTTCTATCGCACGTATGCTTTCAACACTGCGGCGTTTTTTTCGTTATTTATTACGTGAAAATATTATCCACCAGAATCCGGTACAGTTAATTCAGTCTCCCAAACCCGCGTGTTCGCTACCCGTTTTACTTAATGAACAGCAAATTGATGCTTTGCTGGAAGCACCGGATATCCACGATGATCTTGGCTTACGTGATCGGGCCATGCTGGAACTGATGTATGCCACCGGTTTGCGTGTTAGTGAACTGATTAATCTTGAGCTATCCCAGTTGTCACTGGATCCGGGTGTAATTCGTGTTATCGGTAAGGGAAATAAAGAACGCATGGTGCCGGTGGGAGAGATTGCACTGGAGTGGCTAGATGATTATCTGTGTTCGGCGCGGGTAAATTTACTACATCAGCAGGCCACGACCAATGCAATATTTGTTACCCGGCGTGGCGCTGCGATGACGCGCCAGGCATTCTGGTACAGGGTAAAGCGCCATGCCTTTGTTGCAGAGATCAGGTCGGAACAGTTATCACCACATACCCTGCGCCATGCCTTTGCCACCCATTTACTCAACCATGGGGCGGATCTGCGTGTGGTACAGATGTTACTGGGTCATAGTGATATTTCAACCACACAAATTTATACCCATGTAGCTGACCAGCGGTTACGTGATTTATATCATCAGCACCATCCGCGCGGGTAAATATTCAATATTTATCTGTTTATTAGCGGTTGAAGTTTATTGCTGTTTTTTAGGTTAATATTGTGTAGTGAGTGGAATTTACCATAGCTTCTACTGTCTCTAAAACGGTCTCTTAATAATACTGGGCATTATGTAATGAAAAAAATATCCGCGTGCTTACTTGCCGCATCGCTTGTTTCCCCCTTTTTTATGACTTCAGCAATGGCTGGGCATAATGCTCAGGGCGTTTCATCCTCTCAACAGAATCCGGGTATCGTTACGTTAAGACATTCTCTTGCTGTCCGTATGCCATCTTTAAAAGTTGATATGATCTCCGCCACGCCGATACCCGATCTGTATCAGGTTATTGTTGGTAGTCAGGTTGTTTATATGGACAAAAATGCGGAATATATGATTGATGGAGATATGATTAACCTGAAAACACGAGCTAATTATAGTGAAAAGGCAAAATCTCAGCTCCGGCTGGCAGCGATTAAGCATTTGGGCGAGAAGAACATGCTGATTTATCGCCCAAAAAAAGTTGATCATACGATTACTGTCGTAACCGATGTAAACTGCCCATACTGTCGTCGTTTGCATAGTGAGATGCCTGAATATATGAAAAATAATATAGAAGTGCGCTATATTTTTATGCCTCTAAAAGGCCCGGCTGATGTTAGAAAAACGGAAAGCATCTGGTGTTCTGCCGACCCGCGAAAGGCACTGAATATTGCTAAAGCTGGTGGTACGATAAAAGAAAAGAGCTGTGCTGATGCACTTTCACTGAGCAAACAGATGGCAACAGCAAGAAAACTGGGCGTACGTGGGACACCGTCCATCATTCTTGAAGATGGCGAAATGTTACCGGGCTATGTACCCGTCGACAAACTAGTTGCGGTATTAAACAGACACGGTGCTCATTCGAATTGATCGATATAGACGGGTTGTTATAAATCATGATTGTTATAGACGGACGTGATCGCCATAAAGCAGAAATACAGCAGTGAGTAACGCAGTATGAGTAACGCAGTATGAGTAAATATGATGCCTCATCCATTGAGGTATTAACCGGGCTTGAACCGGTACAGAAACGTCCGGGTATGTACACAGAAACCACCCGCCCAAATCACCTTGCCCAGGAAGTGATTGATAACAGTGTGGATGAAGCCATCGTTGGTTTCGCCAGCAGAATTGAGGTGGTTTTATATAAAGATAATTCCATTAGCGTAACGGATAATGGTCGCGGTATGCCTGTGGATATTCATCCCGAAGAAGGGGTTTCCGGGGTGGAAGTTATTCTTACCAGACTGCATGCCGGTGGTAAATTTTCGGGTAAAAACTATCAGTTTTCCGGTGGCCTGCACGGGGTAGGTGTATCGGTGGTTAATGCCCTGTCGTCACGGCTGGAAGTGGAAGTACGTCGCGATGGCAATATGCACGCCATGGCATTTGAACACGGTGCGAGCGTCAGCAAGTTACAAAAAACCGGCAAGGTAGGAAAGCGTAATACCGGGACTCGTATTCATTTCTGGCCGGAGAAAAAATATTTTGACTCGGCCGTCTTTTCTATTCTACGGTTAAAACATGTATTGCGTGCCAAGGCAGTGCTGTGCCCCGGCTTACAGGTTAGCTTTCTCGAAGAAAAGACAGGGGAAAAACAAAGCTGGCTATATGAAGGCGGGCTGGCCGATTACCTGGGTGAAAATCTGTTCGATAAAGAAACCCTGCCGCAGGAGCCATTTGTCGGCAGTTTGTCGGCTAATACCGAAGCCGTTGACTGGGCCTTAACCTGGTTGCCGCAGGCAGGCGAGTTAATTACCGAATCATATGTAAACCTGATCCCTACCATTCAGGGCGGTACCCATGTAAACGGTTTGCGTAGTGGTCTTACCGAAGCGTTACGTGAGTTTTGTGAAATTAGAAGCCTGTTGCCACGTGGGGTAAAACTCAGCCCGGAAGATGTCTGGGACGGGGTATGTTATGTGCTATCGGTAAAACTGGCTAACCCTCAATTTTCCGGACAGACCAAAGAGCGTCTGTCATCACGTGAATGCTCTGCATTTGTTTTAGGTGTGGTTAAGGATGCCTTCAGCCTGTGGTTGAATCAGCATCTCGAAGCCGGTGAAGCGATTGCTATGCTGGCAATTGATAATGCCCAGAAGCGTCTGCGCGCCGGTAAAAAAGTGATCAGGAAGAGAGTTGCCAGCGGCCCGGCGCTACCTGGCAAGCTGGCCGACTGTTCCTCACAGGATGCAGCTCACAGTGAGCTTTTTCTGGTAGAAGGGGATTCGGCGGGCGGTTCGGCAAAACAGGCGCGCAACAGAGAGTTTCAGGCTATCATGCCTTTGCGCGGAAAAATATTAAATACCTGGGAAGTCGAGCACGATCAGGTGCTGGCTTCGCAGGAGGTACATGATATTTCAGTTGCTATCGGGGTGGAACCGGGGGTGTCGGATATCAAGGGTTTACGCTACGGAAAAATCTGTATTCTGGCCGATGCGGATTCTGATGGTTATCATATTGCGACTTTATTATGTGCCCTGTTTCTACGCCATTTTTATCCTCTGGTCGCGCACGGGCACATTTATGTTGCGATGCCACCGCTGTACCGTATTGATGTGGGTAAAGACGTATTTTATGCACTGGATGAAGCAGAAAAACAGGGCGTTCTGGACAGGATTGAAGCAGAAAAGATTCGTGGTAAAATTGCCGTGACCCGATTTAAGGGACTGGGTGAAATGAACCCGATGCAATTGCGGGTAACCACGCTGGCACCGGATACCCGCCGTCTGGTTCGCCTTACGCTGGATGCGGAGAATAACGGTAGCAGAATGCTGGATATGTTACTGGCGAAAAAACGTGCGGCGGACAGAAAAGCATGGCTGGAGCAGAAAGGGGCGTTGGCAGTCGTATAAATATTGGCGCCGTAGATGTTTTCATGACTTATTCAGAAATTTCTTAGAGGTTCTGTTAAGAACCCGGCAGACTCCCTGACTTTTTTCCTTTGTAATAATTATATTAACCCGTCAGGTTCCCTGATTTGTGTCAATAATCTGTAGGAAATAAAGAATGGTATCCGTTAATAATTTAACGAAATACGCTAAAAAAAACAGAGGAAATATTCGCTGGTTAGGTCTGGGATTATTAGTTCTATACCTGTTGCTTTATGTGTTACCGCTTGGTAATCGCCAGCTGGCTATTCCCGATGAAACTCGTTATGCGGAAATACCCCGTGAAATGCTGATATCCGGCGACTGGGTTACGCCGCGGCTTGATGGGTTGCGTTATTTTGAGAAAACGCCATTGGGTTACTGGTTAAATGCAGCTTCTATCTCGGTACTTGGAGAAAATTCTTTTGCTGCGCGATTGCCGAGTGCACTTGCTGCGGGGTTAACTATCCTGCTGGTATTTCTGTTTTCCTTAAAAATTTTCCCCGGCAGACGTATTGCCGTACTTGCCGCTTTTATTCAGATGACATTTCTGGGGGTATATGTTTTAGGCACTTTTAGCGTACTGGATAATTTTTTAACCCTGTTTTTAAGCGCAGGTATTATGTCGTATTATCTGGCAGTAAAAGAATCCGATAACAAGTTAGCGTGGGGCTATTATATTGCCGCAGGGTTATCACTAGGGCTGGCTTTTCTAACTAAAGGTTTTCTCGCTATGGTGATTCCTTTTATTGTGCTTGCGCCCTGGTTGATCTGGCACAGACACTGGCGAGCGTTACTGGTAAAAGGTTGGGTTGTGCTGTTAATTGCTGTACTGGTTGCGTTACCCTGGGCAATTCTTATTCAGCTTCGAGAGAGTGATTTCTGGCATTATTTTTTCTGGATTGAGCATGTCAAACGATTTATAGGTGTGAATGCACAACATAAGGCTCCATTCTATTATTTTCTGGTTATATTTCCAGTTCTGGCGTTTCCATGGTTCTCACTGGTGCCTGCTGCCATTACCGGATTACGCAATTCGACACATAAAAGTGAAACGCTACGATTTCTATGGCTATGGTTACTTTTACCCCTGATATTTTTCTCGACATCCAATGGCAAACTGGTGACGTATGTATTGCCGTGTTTTCCACCGCTGGCAATACTTGTTGCAATGGGTCTGGAAAACTATTTATGTACTAAAAATAATCGCCTGTTCAATTTCGGTCTGATATTTAATAGCCTGGTTTTATTATTGCTATTAGGTTTATTGATCAGCCAGATGTTTAATATTGGTTTTTCTATTTATCAACAAAATGAAAGACCGCAACTGATTATGAGTATGGTTGCCCTGTTAACCGGACTGGCAGGTGGTTGGTGGGCATTAAAATCAACCCGGTCTGGTATTAAGTTGACAATGAATTTATTAATTCTTATACCTTTTGTTGTGCTGATACAGTTTGCTATACCAGACCAGCTAAAGGAAAGTAAAATGCCGGGCGAACTTTTCACTGAAGTTCAGCATAAAATAAATTCCAGCACGTTGGTCGTAGCCGATGGCGCGATACTTCGAGCCGTTAGCTGGTATCTGAAAAGAGATGATGTCTACCTGTTAAATTCAGATGAAGTGTCATACGGGCTTAGTTATCCTGATGCCGCAGGTCGCCTGCTTGATCCAAAAGCATTTGCTGCATTATTAGCTAATAAACAGCACCGATCGGTCGCTGTATTTTGTATTGCTGGTTGTCCCAAAGCGATCAGGGCAAGTTTTCCTGTCACCAGTCAACGTTATAGTTATGGAAAATTTTCTATGTGGCTTATTACTAAGAAGAACGGTGATTAGACTAATCTTAATCTCTTTTGGGTTAATTTTTCACGACTTGATGCGGGGGTATTTATTTTTTTATTGTGATAATCCATTGTTCTATGGATGGGCTATACCAGGATAGACAGGCCACAGCAGGCAATGTTTTTTTTTCAGTTTTTCCTCGTACCACGCTACCACAGCATGGAAAGATTAACACCTGCGCCATTATTTTCCACATAAGGCATCATGGTTATATTTTTATACGCCGTTGTAAAATAATAGCTGCTGAGTGTGCCAATAGCAGCACCCGCTAACACATCAACGGTATAGTGCTGTTTTGCTTTTACCCTGCTATAACCAACATATGTTGCGGCGGCATAAGCGGGCAGTCCGTATTTCCAGCCATAGCGTTGCTCTATAAATGCAGCCCCCTGAAATGCAGCAGAGGTATGGCCGGAAGGAAAAGAATCCTCACCACTGCCATTGGGACGTTGTTTGTTTACGGTAAGCTTCAATCCCTGGGTAATGGCAACGGTTGTTAGAAATGATTTATAAAACTGATTTCTTCCCTGTGTATCTTTCATATAAAAAGTGGCACCATAACCCGTTAGTGGAATAAGAATCTGTAGAATATCACCATACTTCTCTGTGGCGCTTTTCCCTGCATACGCAGCAGTCGTTGTAGTTAGCAGAATAGCCGTCAGCAGAATAGCCGCCGGAACAAAAGTACCATACCTCATTTTTTTATTTTCTCCGAGGGTATATTTTTATGGTTAAACTGTAAAAAGATAACGCCAGTGTACACTACACCATCGCGTAACAGAGTAACCTGAATACTTCTGGAAAGCTTCCGGGTGTTAATGGTCTGAATTCAAACTAACCCTGGATGGGAAATTCCGCAGAATTTGTTAAAACCAGGATTTATTAAAACCGATTATTCGCTGAGAACCAGAATTGGCCAGAATTATCTGATGCTGCGCCGGAGCTTGCGTATGCACCCACACGTTGTCCGTAGGCAACAATCAGGTCTAACGATTTCCAGTCATAGGTTATCTTCATACCAACGCTAGCCTCTCTCAGTGTATTAAGACCGGTAAAACTTGTATAAGTCGTGTGGTTGACACGAACTTGTCCTGCCTGGGTAAATAAAGCACCGCTTAGATGTCCGGGCAAACTTGTCATATGTAACGGATGTGATAATTCAAGATCTAGAAGATATCCCTCGTCACCTCCTCCATCACCCACTTCATAGCCCTTTACACCATATGGACCACCAAGGTAAAACTTCTGCGAAGAGTCAAGATTTTTGTTTGCCCATTGCCCGAATATTTCGGCTAGCAGATTGAATTTGTGAGGCAGAGCCTGAAGCCGTGAGAGCTGAAGCACGACAACGGCAAAGGATCCTGCTGTCTGCGGCCCTGCGGTATCGGCTGCCTGCGCAGATGCAGGAGTGATGCTCAGCTGACCATGTGAAGCAGATACGTTTGCGTGGTTGATACCACCATGCATATCTACATACGAACCACTCAGAGTCAAACGCTCAATAGTGATAGCCTGGTTACTTGTAGTCGATAACGCAGTTGTTGTTTGACTCAATCGGTTTTTCAGGATATCTACGCGAGCCGCCAACTGTTTTCCCGGCGCAAGAAGTAGTGGGTAGGTGGTATCCACACCTACCTGTTTAGCACGACCGAACTCATCCAATGCCGAGAAACTGCCGCCCAGGTGGTAGCTGGTGGTTGATCCATAGGTTCCTACACGCAGGCCATTCAGGATGTCTGGCGAATTGAAGGTAAAACCACCGGCTGACAGGCGAGCTTCACCCCCGGGTGAAGTCATGGCATTAACACTTAACGAACTGCCATACCCAAACGGGTTACTCAAAAAACCATTAGCACCAATTAATGTGCTGCCGACATAACGGTTGCCACTGTTGTTTACAAAAACATTGCCTGACAGGATTGGTGTATCTCTGAGGTTTAACTGCAGGGTCGAAGTTTGTGGCCTGGTGCCAGGCGACAGCTCCGCGTGGACCTTTACACCTGGTGTTTGATT
>VAOW01008157.1_pt1 | contig 21112 bp, 29 predicted proteins | sample 3393921 | NCBI WGS metagenome assembly VAOW01 (sample SAMN08290428, study PRJNA428436) | hydrothermal vent metagenome | isolation source: Deep-sea hydrothermal vent chimney | place: Indian Ocean: Southwest Indian Ridge | depth 2742 m m | reverse complement strand
TCCTTAATATTAAAATACATCAATGTCCTTATTGTGGGTTAATTCTTGATAGACACGTTAATGCTGCTATAAATATATTACATAGAGGAATGAAAAAAGTATGGTTGGGATATACCGATTTGATGCCTGTTAGAGGTCTAGCACGAGATACACCTATGACTCAGGAAGCCCACGACTTTAGTCGTGGGTAGTTCACATACCTCATCTCTGTCACCAAATCAGCTCTTTCGATAAATTCTTTGGGTGCCCTTCTCCCTGTAAGCACAACAACAGTTTCTTCAGGTGCCCTGTCAATAATATCAAGTACTTTTCTTCTGTCCACATACCAAAAGCTGCAGCAAGATTCACCTCATCCAGAACAAGAACCCTTGGTTTTTTCTCAAGAGTTTTTTCAGCCTGTTTTAATGCCTCTTCTGCAAGCCTGTAGCACTCTGCATCAGGATTTATGAGATTAACAAATTCTTCCTTGCCAAACTGGTATATCCCATAAAGCGGAGAAAGCTTCTCCTTAATTTTATATTCTCCGATATCCTTTCTGCCCTTCAGAAACTGAATAATAACTGCCCTGTACCCATGACCAACTGCCCTTACAGCCAGACCTATGGCATTGGTTGTCTTTCCCTCACCTTCACCAGTGTATAGGTAAACAAGGGACGTCATATCACACAACACACTCCCTTGTTGGACACCCACCAGAATATTCTGAACCAGCTCTGACATGTTCTTCGCCAATATACAGAACCTGCTTTTCCCTGCTGCCATAGCGATAAACTGTTATTCCCTTGCATCCGAGCCTGTAAGCAAGCCAGAAGGCATTCCTCACATCTTCAAGACCAGCAGTCGAAGGCATATTTATTGTCTTTGAAACTGCATTGTCCACATACTTCTGGAAAGCTGCCTGCATCCTCACATGGAATTCATAAGAAATATCTAAAGCTGTAACAAAAACTCTCTTAATATCTTCTGGAATTTCTGCAATTCCCTGAAGAGAGCCAGTTTTTGCAATCTTTAGCATGAGCTCTTTTGAATAGAAACCTCTTTCCCTAGCTACCTTTTCAAAAACAGGATTTACTTCAAGAAGCTTTGTGCCCTCAAGAACATCTCTCACAAAAGAAACAGCAAAAAGAGGCTCAATACCTGAAGTTGTGCCTGCTATAATACTTATAGTTCCTGTAGGCGCAATTGTTGTTACTGTAGCATTTCTCAGGGCATCATATTTTGAAGCATAAATACTGACCTCAAAATTGGGAAAGCTTCCCCTGCTGAGAGCAAGTCTTCTCGACTCTTCTCTTGCCTCCTCAGATATAAAACTAATAATTTTTTCAGCAGTATCAAGAGCTTCCTGTGAATCATAGGGAATCCCGAGAATCAGGAGAAGGTCAGCAAAGCCCATCACACCGAGGCCTATCTTGCGGTTAGCTTTTGTCATGCCCTCAATTTCCTTCAGTGGATACATATTGACATCTATTACATTGTCAAGAAAATGCACTCCAAGCCTTGTGAGATTACCCAGAAGCTCCCAGTCTATCTCACCCTTCTTTACAACCTTTGAGAGATTTATAGAACCCAGGTTGCAGGATTCATAGGGAAGAAGAGGCACTTCGCCACAGTTATGAACCACCATACCATTGGCTATAAAGGAGTGATACTCCGGCTCTTTAAGGTCGTAAACATCTTCTTCTCCACTCTCCTCTATTGAGACCACTTCATCCTCAAAGGAGTCGGCATAGAAGCTACCTCTCCTATCAGATATTTTTTCAAGAAAGGCTTTATGTTTTTTCCCTGGTAAAAATCCAATTTCTCTGGCAAATCTCCCTATGCTCTCCCGAGTTATAACCAGCTCATAATATTGATTCTTTCCGCTCCTGTAGAACCTGTCCTCTCCGTTTACAGTAGTATAATCGAATGGTTTTGAAAAGCTGTGTCTGCAAGTATACCCTCTGGATTTTATTCCAAAATTTAGAAGAAGCAACTGAACCTGCTTCAACAGACGTTCGGATGCAGATCTAAGCCAAATCTCACCATTATTCTTTCCAGTGCCTATTGCTCCATTGGCTGTAAATAGAGCCCTGAGAAAGCCTGCCACGGTCTCTTCTGGTGCTGTGAATATAGCCATGGGAACCTCCCTATCGAGGCTCTTTGCTTTCTTTACACCCAGCCCGAAGAAGAATTCTACCATCCCATTTTCGTGGTACTGGAGTCTTGGAACACCCTCATACTCATGCGGCTCAACCTCCCGCCCCATATTCCACTTTTTCAATATGGTTGCAAAGTAAGGCATAAGCTCTATTTCTTCCATGCAAAAGTAGAAAATTGCCTTCTTCCCCGTTAATGCGCCATCTCCAATGAGCCATCCCAGTACAACACCCAGCTCTTCAGACCACAGGGTGGGTAGATTAAGTCTCCTTCCTGTGAGTGTGTTAATCTTCTGTACATCAACAGGAAGCCCGTAGTTCTTGCTAAAGCAACCAGCACTCTGAATTAATACCCTATCTCCCGGCTTCAGTTCTGATAGATTTTTCCATCCAGAAGGCGTAAGCAATGGATGCCCTGCTGTAGCTCTAAGCTCGTAACCACATCTTGTTCTGAGAGTGTACACTTTTTTAAAGCCTGTTCTAAAGATTTTAACTGCTTTTCTAAGTTGGGGTTTGCCACCATTCAATCTGGGGTCAACCAGCATTTCCCTATCTTTATCAACCACATCAGCTATCCTTTCAAGACCTCTGGAGGTTGCAATCTGAGTATCTCCAGTTATGCAGGGATTTGTGCTCTCTATATCACCCAAAGCTGGTGTAGGATTGTGCCTGTTCACCTCATCAATAAAAATAAGACCGGGTTCTCCAGACTGCCAGGTAGAATTAACTATAAGGTCGAAGATATCTCTTGCAGAGACCTTTTTTACCACCTTGCCATTACGTGGATTCACAAGAGAATACTCCTTACCTCCCTCCACACTATCCATAAAGGCATGTGTAACCCCAACACTTATATTGAAATTTTCAAGTACATTCTCCACCTGCTTTGATGTTATGAAGTCAACCACATCAGGATGGTCAATTTTCAGAATCCCCATATTCGCTCCTCTTCTTTTACCTCCCTGTTTTATGACATCTGTTGCAACATCAAAGATTCGCATGAAACTCACAGGGCCTGAAGCCACGCCCCTTGTACTTCTCACTATATCACCTTTTGGTCTCAGTCTTGAGAAGCTGAAGCCCGTGCCTCCTCCACTCTGCTGCACAATTGCCATATGCTTCAGGGCATCAAAAATACTTTCCAGGCTATCCTCAATCTTGATAACAAAACAGGCACTCAACTGTCCCAACTCTGTTCCTGCATTCATTAATGTTGGCGAATTTGGAAGGAAGAGAAGAGAACTCATGGCATCGAAAAATTCCTTCACTGTTCTATCATAGCCCTCATCATATTTCCCATCAACACCTGCTATTGACTCTGCAACTCTCATAAATAACTGAGCTGGAGTTTCTATAACCTCTCCCTTTTCATTCCTTAGAAGATACCTCCTCTGAAGCACCTTTATAGCATTCACATTCAGCTTGAGTTCATCCTGTACTCCAAAAAACTTCTTCAGTCTCCTCACCTCAGCTCGCTTCTCCCTGTAGAGAATATATGCTTTTGCTACTTTTGCAAAGCCTTCTTCAACCAGAACTTCCTCTACAATATCCTGAATGTTTTCAACGCCTGGAATATCATACCTAAACTCTTTCTCAGCTTTTCTTACCACTTTTTCTGCTATCCTTTCAGCTTCTCTACCATCACCCTCTCCAGTGGCTATAAAAGCTTTAAGTATAGCATTCTTAATTTTTTCCTTGTTGAAATCCTCAATCCTTCCATCCCTTTTTCTAATTTTTTCAATCAACAACCTCACCTTCATCTCCCTCTCTATAATTTAAATATTGTTTTTGAGATATATAAAAATAAGCTATATACCTGAACCTGAAACCTGAAATCAACGTAACGCATAGTCACTTCAAAAAATATATATATGCCAAGATGGAAGTAACCATTAGTTCTGAAAGGTTGGAGGTAAATTAGTATGGACGAAGAAATTATTGTAGAAAAAGACCTTGAACTTATCGGGGAAAATCTATCAGTCTTTACAGGCAAAGATAAAGAAACAGAAAAGATACTGAAAGGTATAGGATTGAATTTTGACGATATTCCTGAAGAAGCCAGACAGAAAGTCGAGGAGATTAAAGAAGTTCTTGCCGGAAAGAAAAAGCTCAAGAAGGGTGCTGTTAAGAAGGATGAACTAATTGCAGATAAAATCATGTATGTCACGGAGCTTATTGAAGAGCTTGAAGAAATGCCTGACCTGCCTGTGAGTATCAAAAAACTCTTTCTTGAGGAGGCTCAGAAGAGACTTCTGAGTGTAAGAGAAAGAGTTGATTGGGCTGTAAGCCAGAGAGTTGCCATGGAAGGCACAAAGCCTATATCCTACACTCTTGACATCTTTATTAAAGAGGATGACAAGAATAATAAGAGAAAACTGAAAATGCTTGGTATAGTCAAGGTGCCAGATTTTGTCAAAGAAGCTGCCATGGGAGCAAAAGAAGTTCTGGAAGATAAAACTCTGACCGCAAGAGAGAGAGCCCTCAAAGCTGCAGATGTATTGATGGAGCCTCTTCAACCTGCAATTTACGGTAATATGGAAGGAATAAAACTACCGGAAGAGGTAAAATATGTCCTCTGGGAAATTGCCAATAACTTTGTTGTTCAGGCCCAGACCTCCAAGTAATTATCTGAGGATTAAATCTCCCTTGAATCCTTTACTTTTCATTTCATTCAGATAATTGAGATCTTCCAGAAATTTCAGAGTCTCTCTGGCATTTTCTATTTTTTTCTTTGCCTCTTTCAGAGCAGCACTGACTCTTGGCTGAGATATATCAAGAAGTTTTGAAATTTCCTCCTGAGAATAGCCAAGAGTGTGATATTTAAAAATCTCTGCCTGTCTGTAAGTTAATATGCCAACTTTCATAATAGTTTAGGGTTATACCGGGGCTAGTATAAAAATGTTTTTGTGTATATAAATGGTAAACTTTAAATATTAAAAGCTGAATAATAGTTTTCTATAAGTAAAATATAATAAAAAAATATTATGAGGTGGAATAAATGGCAATTGAAAACCCAATGGATGCACAATGGCTACACAGCAAGGATTTCAAAGGAAAGTATGAGGAAGAGCTTACTGATGAAGATATAGCTTTTTGGGAAGAGAGAGAGAAGCTGGGACTTATTGTTGATGACGTACCTGGTGGAACAGATGTCTCAATACCAATAAGAGTTGACTATATGAATGGAGACTACCACAAAGGCTATGACCTTATGAAGAAAAATAAGGTTCCTATAAAGTACAAGACTGTGATGACAATTCCTCCCTTCCATGCCACAATCCATATCTTCCCACCAGATGGTGTAAAGGCAATGAAGCTTTTCAGAGAAGCAAGCATCACAATGTACAAAGTTAAACCAACATTTTAAGCTGGCTTATCTCCTTTTCTGTTTTTCCGCTGGAAATTTTTCATGTAATATCTTTCTTCTTGATTCAAGCATAAGTTCATCCTTTCTGTCTGCATACTTCTGACACCTCATTTATATAATTTCTCCACCTGAGGCTCCTCAGAAGATGGTGGTCAAGAATAAGATTATTAACCTGAGTATTCTCAACAATCTTAAGAAGATTTTTTATAGAAGCCTGAAGACTTGCCCCCTAGTATCTATAACCCAGTATATAGGTCATGAGCCCATCAATGTATATGATTTTGGGGTTACAACTCAGAATAAACTCTGCCTGCTCTTTTATACCCAGTCCCTCAACATCACTTGAGAATAACCAAGCTTCGACGATGTACCGTGAAATACTGCTAGGGAAGAAATTATCTCAGTGCTGCCTTTTTAAAAGTTTTTGTTATCACAATATACGACATAAACTTTTTCCTGCTGTAGCTCTGAAAAGAAATATTTTGCTCGTTTCTTCTGGCTGAGATTTATATTTTCTGTCGGGTGCTTGACAAAAAGCTTCCTTCCTTTCAGTATATCAATCTCGGCAGGGTTATAGTGGTCATAGTGATAGTGAGTTATCACCGTCATGTCACTCCTGACAGCATATTCTCTGATTTCTCTCCAGTTTTCTTCCGTTTTTCTATTTCCAGAGGATGGAGAGGCAGACCATTACGTCTAAGGCCAAGAGCCACAGCAGGATTTATAATTATCTTCAGGTCCCGTGTCTCTACAAAAGTCGCTATAGTCCTCGTGCCTATGGAATCACTGACTATAGGAATTACTCTAATATTAAGTATAAATAGTAGAGAGTAATTTAAAGTATCTGTCATATATGTAATTATAATTATTACAATATAACAATTATCACGGGTGAGAATGGTAATAAACTACTTATAAACTAATTAACTATACTATACAGAAGTCGGAGGTGTAAAAATGGTAGCAGAATTGATGATTGGAAATGCTATTGTGCCATTCTTGTTTGCAGGTGCATTCGTGTTGATGGCATTAGGAGCATACCATATGAATCCAAGTAGAAATAAAATATCTGGTGTTGCAACTGGAATAGTGGCTATGGTAGGCGGGATCTTTATGATTATAAATGTAATCATGTTTCAGTCTTCGTCTAATCCAATGGGAACCATGGGTCCCATATCGAATTACATGGCAGGACTTGCTATATTATATGGGCTGTTCTTCACTATGATAGGACTCATACTGATAGTTGGTGCTAAACTTAATGTCATGGCACCGATAGCTATTGTGGTGGGCTGGATAACCTTGGCATATGCTGTGTTTTTCAATATGGCACTTGGTCATATTATCCCTGGTGGTAACTGGATATACCTTGCTTCAGTAGCCTATATGTGGTTCATTGCACTGAACATAGCTGGATTTTCTATGGCTGGCAAGGTTTCAGAGAGGTTCAATGGTGGATTCCTTATGTGGTCTTCGTTATACACATTTGCTATACCAGGAATCTTGATGGCACTGGCAATTGGACATGTCTAAGGAGGTAGAAGAATGAGTAGTATGGGTACATTGATGGGAATTGAGGTAATAATAGTCATTATTGGTTATATTGTGGCTTATTATGTCTACAGAGAAGTTCTTGGAAATGAAGACATAGATGCCAGTAGTGACGGAGCGGGTATAGCTAGAATGTTCAAAGAGCAGTTGAAATAATTCTCTCTCTCTTTTTTTTTATTTTTATACAACCTACATTTATAGTATACAAAGGCAATATTTTTAACCTTACAGGTAAATATATTTAAGATGTACAAGAGTGAGATAATTCAACTTCACCAGCTTCTTGTCAATCTTATGAAATTTCTTGTAGATAATGGCATACCCAGAGAAAAGTTCTCAGGTTATCTTAACCTCACCATAAGCCCCCATCATATTTACAAGACAAAGAATGAACATAAGAAGGCTGTTTTTCTTCTTGCCAATGAGATATCAAATGTCCTGGCTGACAGCAATGAGATTGTACCTACAGGAGTTGCCAGGAGAATCGAATATATCTGGGATAGATTGAAAGAAGACGATTAATTTATCCAAGAATCTCCTTTCTCAAAGCAGGTAGGAAAGTTCCCACATCAGTAACCACACCCAGAGCTTGGGCAGTACCCCTGTCAGTGAGCTTTGTAACTGTAGCGGGGTTTATATCCACACAGATGGTTTTCACCCTGCTGGGCAATATATTACCCACTGCAATACTGTGAAGCATTGAGCTGAGCATCAGCACAAGTCCAACACCTTCAAGCCTAATCCTCATAGCTTTCTGTGCTTCAATAACATCCGTTATAACCTCTGGCAATGGACCATCATCACGAATACTTCCAGCCAGAACAAATGGAATATTATTCTTTATTATCTCATTCATTATTCCAGCTCGGAGCTTTCCCTGCCTGACGAGATTCTCAATACTCCCTGCCTGCATAACTTCATTGATAGCATAGAGATGGTGCCTGTGGCCTCCTTCTTCCTGTTTTCCTGTTTTAAGATTTATTCCAAGGGAAGTGCCAAAGAGCTGGCTCTCTATGTCATGAACAGCAACAGCATTACCTGCGAAGAAGACATCAACATAGCCAGCTTTAATGAGAGAAGCAAGAGCTTTGGCAGCACTAGTATGTACAACAGCAGGTCCAGCCACAACAAGAATTTTCTTTCCCTCCCTTTTTACATCCTTTATGGTTTCTGCAATATTTTTTATTAAAATCTCAACAGGCTTTTCTGAACTCACACTGCTCTTCATGAACTCGAACATAGAATAGCTTCTTGGTCGCTCAGGAGGTTCAACTCTTATTCCCATGTTTCCGACTACAACAAAGTCACCCTTCTTTATATCACTTATAGGCTTGCCCAAAGCACTCTTATTTTCAGTATCAACAACTATAGCCACATCCATCTCTATATTCTCCACCCCCACCCATTCTCCTGATATCAGAATATATGTGGGATGGTTGGTTGTGGAGTAGAAACCCTCAGGCAGGGTTCTGTTTTTGGGAGCAAGCCTGAGCTTTACCTCCTCAACCTCGGGAATCTTGGCACCTATTTTTAGAAGTTCACTCAGAATGTAATCAAGCTGTTCCCTCGAATCTGCCTTAATAAGAATTCTGGCATGGCTTATGTCACTCTTGTGCTTTCCAATCTGAAACTCAAGAACATCGAAGTCTCCACCGGCATCCATAATTACATCAAATGCCTTGGGGAGAACCAGAGAATCAATTATATGACCTTCAAGCTCAATTTCCTTTACTGCAACCATGATAGATATAAATATTCAGGAGTATTTAAATTCTTCATATGATAGACTTAAGGCTCACCATGGAAAGCGGCCAGCCACCAGAGTTTTTATGGATAAAAAATAAAAACAAATACACCAGACTTCTAAATGGCAGAGAGGTTACTCTATGGCAGGAGGGAGAGGAAATAAAGTCAGAGAGACTTTCACATAACTATTTGAAAGAGTTTCTTAGGCTGGATGATAATCTTCGAGAGATTTACGAGGTCATAGGTTCTGATATGAAGATGAAAAAAGCAATTAAGGAGTTTGAGGGTCTGAGGATAACCAGAAACGACCCTTGGGAGACAACAGCAAGTTTCATCTGCTCAATAAATAGCAATATTCCAAGAATCAGGAAGAACGTACAGTGCCTTCTGGGAAAGGACGGTAATATACCTCTGGAACTTTATTCTCAGGATTTGAGCTATGTTAAACTGGGCTTCAGAGAAAGGTATATCAGAGAAACATCAAGGCTTATTAATGGAGGTTTTTTTGAGGGAATAGAGAAGCTTGGCTATTATGAAGCCAGAGAAAAACTAATAAAATTGCCAGGGGTTGGGCCCAAAGTTGCTGACTGTATTCTCCTATTCAGTCTAGGCAAGCTTGAAGTAAAGCGTACTTAATTACAACAATTATTGATCTTATTATAGAATATAATAAGTATTCCCTTAAGTATGTTTAATACTATAAGTACTAAATATAAGATATAGATACAATATATATATACAAATATAATTTCGGTTGGAGTTGGTTTACTCGAAGATCGACACAAAAAAAGTTATAAAAAAAGGGGGTGAAGAGGTTACTCATTAACTAACTCTTCAACCCTTTCTTGAATGTTACCTATCTGAAGGTGCATATAGACTTCTTGGATTAGCCTTGGTGTAAGATTCCCTGTCATCTTACATATCTGCTCTGCACTTAATCCGTTAATTGCCATCTTTGTTATGAAGCCATGTTTCGCTTTATGCGGGCTCTTGTATTGTATCCCTGCTTTTTTACATGCCAGTATAATACTTTTTCTATATACTTCGTAGGCTGTTTTTGCATTATTGTTTGCGAAAATATACTCTTCTTGTTTTATCCCCTTTCTGTCTAGTCGCTCTATGTGTATCTTCATCATTTTTATTACGTCTCTGTTTAGAATCGGTGTTGTAATCCTTTGAATCTTTGCACTTTTTGCCACTTTACATTTCGTGTTGACATATATTTTATCCCCTTCGATTATTACTCCTTTCCTCTTTATTCCGTGAATTACCCCAGGTCGTAATCCTGTTGTGTATGTAAGGAGCACCTTTAGCACAGTCACAAATCTTTTATTCCCTCTTGTGTATTTCTTTATGGCTGCTACTAACTGCTTTACATACTCGTCGGTCCACCAGTCGCTTACTTGGCATTGTTGAAAAACCTTGTTTTCAAATCGGTTTTTTACTATGTATCCTCTTCTTTCTGCATAAGCAAATACTGCTTTTATGCATTTATACGTACTTATTATGTACTTACTTGACAATACCCCTTTCTTCGAAAATCCTGGATCTCTCTTCATGAAGTTGTAAAACTCTTCTGCGTTGTCATATGTTACCTCGTCTGCGTACTGTATTCCTCTGTCTTTTGTATATCTTTGGAAATATCTATATGCTCTCTCATATATTGCTATAGTTCCTTTACAGAACTCTTTAGCTTCTACATATATTTTATGCTTCTCTATGAGGTCTTCTATCGTAATCCTCGTAATCCCTGAAGTCCCTGAACCCTTCTCTAATGCTTGTTCCAGTAATTTTATTACCAGGTCTGCTGGAAGAGTCTTAATAAGCTCTTCTGACGTTACTCCTTGCCCTCTTACTTGAAGGGCGGCCATACTTTCACGGTTTGGCTGTTCTTCTAATTCCATTTTTTAACCTCCTAATCTTGCCTTCTTGGCGGTATCTCTCTTACTTTTATACTTGTTTTACACCTGGGACAAGTCGCATAAAATCCTTGCCCTTTGTAGTTCCATTTATGTCCACATCGTTTACATTCTACTTCCATTTTATTAACTCCTACTCCTTTTTACTCATTACTACTACTGATAAACTCCACAAATGTAAAACTTATTGTAAAATATCTTAACATACCTGCTCTGGCTTTTACAACTTTCTCATATCAATTGATTCAGATGTGATTGAAGCATTAGGATACAAATGCTTAGCATTTTATCCGATGAACTGCTGAGCTTGTATTCTTATGTAAAAAAGGTTAACACTGGTGAAAGCAAAACCCGTTCCTGGGACAACATAAAGTTAACACGTGAGTTAACATTTTTTGGACTTTTCACTTTTCCGATGCTCTACCCCATTCTTTTTATTGTGTGACTTCCACATTATACTATGAAAACATTAAAAAAAAATAATGTTGTGCTTATATCAATCATCTCTGGTGCTGGTAAAACAAACATTACTGAAGTAAACTCTCGTGTATGGTTAGACCATATTGCTCTTAAAACAGTCAACGGTGATTACCATTTCATTCTTGATACTCTGGAGATGACTATGCCGTCAGTTGTAGGGTATAAATTCTTAGAAGATATGGCATTACTTCTTCCTTTTGAAGATAGAAAGAAACTTATGGGTATTCTGTCTGAAAGTATATAATTTCTTTACTTCAACACTATTTTATTTGTGTCTAAGAAAAAGAATTTCTCTGTATCTTTCTCATACGTCTCTAAAAATGAAGGGTATAGCCCAACATATTTTATGTCTTTTAGAGGAACGCTGTATATCTTTTCAGGGTTGTTTGGTTCTCCACCAAAACCCATGACGATAAAAACTTCGTGTCCTTCTTCTTTCATGAATTGTTTGTATCTGTCTATTTGCTTCTTTTTTGCCCAATTATACTTTCCTTTGTATAAACTACTTCTATATTTACATTCAACTGAAAAATATATCTCTTTTGGTCTGTATCTAAATGTAAAGTCTGGTCTTTTTGATGCATTTATAAACCATGCTTTATTATCTTCAAATGAAGGGGTTTGATATTCAAGCGAGAAATACTTTTTTGAAAATTTAGATTTTACATATTTTTCAAATGTTTCACCCTTCTTAAATTCGTTGAGTGCTTCCTTCTTAGATATGTTGCCATTTCCTATTTCTTCTTTTATAGATTTTATTATCTCTTCTTTTAATCCTGTGCTGAGTTTGTCGACTTTGTCTTTTATTACCCCTTTTATTCCATCAAATAACCCCATGTTTTTACCTCTTCTTAATTTCTTCGATAAATATGCTTGGTATTTTCAATAGCTTAACTTCATATCGCCCTTTTACTTTCTTCATCTCAACGATATTTTCTTCAGCTAAAATCCTGCAATGGTTCTGAAGCGTAACAAATGACCATCTGTCTTTTAGGTGGTTTGCTATCTGGGTTAGTGTCTTGGGACTTCTCTCTTTTTGTAAAAATTTGATTATTTCAACTCTGGCAGATGCTCCAATCCCTCTTGCTATAGATTCTATTTCGTCTAAATCTGTTACTCTTCTCATTATTCTATCTCTCTTACTTTATTTTATATAACTTGCAATCATGTATTCTTACAAGCTTGCAAGCTTGCAAGTAGTAAAGTATATATATGAGTGCTATTCTATAATATATCTATGTACACAGTCGCCATAACACAAAATCGGTATTTTCCAAATTTTACCCTCCTATACTTAGGCTGTGTACATCCCTACCCCCTGGGGGTGTTTTAACTGACTGAAACTGAAATTTTTGGAGTTTCACGAGAACAGATTTCTAAGGAACTCAATACACTTCATGAATATTCTCTTTCTACTCGTCTTAACTCCTGTGGCACTTCTTATTATCTTCATCAGTGCCCTTCCTGCAACTCAATAGAAATTTCGGGCTCAAAGTGTGAAAGTCGCATCTGCCCCGAGTGTGGTAATAAAAAGCTCAATAGGCTCATAGCTCAGAACGTCGAATTTCTCGAAAGGCTACCGTGTAATCCTCATGGTCGTCGTTCTGCTTCATTATTAACCTTAACTCTTAAAAACATAAAGGATTCTGATTATTCTAAAGCTTCTTATACTCGTTTACAGTCCTGCGTTTCACAATTCTTTAAACATCCTTTCATCAAAAAGAAAGTCCGCGGTGGTCTGTATACTATCGAGACAAAACGCCCTCGTGAAGGTTATCTGTACGACAAAAAGAAAACCGGTGAGAAAATACCTATCTCAAAAGGTAGGGACTGGAACCTTCACGTTCACGCCATTATAGACTCTGATTATATTTCAGTTTATCGAATTTCTAAGATATGGAAATCCATAACCGGCGACTCAAAAATCGTTGACATTCGGCAGGTCAAGGCTTCTGTTCCCGCTCTCTACGAGTGTATGAAATATTCTGTCAAGCCTCCTAATCTCGGTGATGCTAAAAGTTACGCTCGCTTTTTACATGAGACAAAGAGTTTACGCTTGTTCAACACTTTCGGCACATTTAGGGGACATTTCAAGCTAGGTGAAAAGGGCATTAAAAAATGCTCTGTTTGTAAAACTCCTCTTTCTTATTTATTTCAAATATCATCTGAAGAAGCTTTACGTTATAGACAACTTCTTCTGGGTCCTCCCCTGGACATTTACGGTAATTTCTTCAATACTGGTCTTCCCGAAACTCTCGCACTACTCAGGCACAAAGGGACTGGTCGCATTGGGGAGATTACATTTGTATCCGAAAACGATAAGGAGGTATTGAACGAATGGCAAACAACCGAAACGCCGGCAACGGCGTAAATATCGACTGGAAAATGGAAGAGGAATATAGTAAGGAAGATGTGGCAGAGGTAAACGGACACAGACTCGGTCTGATGTTCTACAAGGGCTACAACGCTAACAATCCCGACAGCCCTAAGACGCTCCGTTTGTTGATAACGGAAAAGGACATACATGGAAAGTCAAAGCCCTACAGGACGAAGAACTTTGAAACCGGCAGGGCTGAGAACCTTCAGCTTGTTCTTCCCGATAATCTTGTTTTTGCAGAAAACATTGGAAAGTTTCTGCTTGAGGCTGTCAAGAACGCCAGAGATGAGATGAAAGCCAATCTTGAGAAAATCAAGAGTGAGGCTAAGGCTGCTGGTATTTCTATCAAGGAGGCTTAAGCTATGGAGGCTCAGGCACAACAGGTAAGAGTCAGGTGGAACGTCCCTCTTGACAAGTACTATGACTACAAAGAGGGGAGCGACCTCAAGGTACATATAAAAGCCTTGCAGAAGGTCGATAGTGGCTATCCGCCTATGGTCTACGCCAACATTGCTCTTCTCGACGAGTACGGCAGGTACACTGACAGTAAGAAGCCCTCCTATCCCTTTGACGGAGAAGCTCTCATAGCGATAGGTAAGGCACTAATCAGCTTTGGCGAGGAGATGAAAGAGAAAGGTCTCAAGTAGTCCTTTCTTTTTTTCCTATTTTTGGAGGTTGTAAAATGACACAGGAATTTTTCTCTGATGAAATCTCTGACGCTTACGATAAATTACGAGCAAAGCGTCTTGGACTTCCTGACGGCATGAAAGCTCATGACATCCGCCCTTCTAAAAAGAAGCATTTTAGGGGAAAGCTCAAGGCTTGTGAGAAGGACAAGAAGAGGAGGTCTTAAAATGGACGGTTATATCACCTGCTACGTTCTCTCTTGCGGTTATAATGAAGATAAAACCTGTACTGCTCATTTGCCTCAGAAGCCCTGCCTTCGTCTTGTCCGCGTCCAATTTTTGTCTGATGTCCCCGCTTTCGTCGGCATCGATACTGCGATTTACGGTCCTTACCGCGCTGGTGAGAAAGACTTCATACCTCACTTGCATTATCTTACTTTATTGGCTCATTCTCTCTGTGTCCTTTTGCGAACACATGAACCGGCTCAGAGGTGCTGAAAATGAAACTACGTTATCTTCTTTCTCTCTTATCTGTTTTCGTTCTTCTTTTTATTATCTACCGCTATAATATTACTTTGCATAATCTCAGGATTATCTATGACGTATATACTTTGAGGTTGTGATATGAACATTCTCGGCTTCAAGTCGTCTCGTCCCTGCCTTGTTGTAGAGCGAAAAGTTGAGCTTTTCTACTCCCCTGTCAAAATCGAACTCGCTAAAAGGAAAGCTTACGAACTTATAGCAGAGTTCCCTGGTGATCCGCTACTTTTCCGAACTTATATTCGTAATAATCTTGATTACACTGTCTCGAAATCGGTTAGTTTTGGACTCAACGTCAACGGTCAAAGTAAAATGCTCTGTCTTATTGTAATCCCTCTTTCCTCTAAAATCATCTATAAGCTTCGTGCTATTGAAAACCCGCTTTTTTCTTCCCCCGATTTTTGAGTTGTTTGAGTTGTTTGAGTTTTGTGGTCGCTTATATACTCCAAAATTAAAATTCTACTTGGAGGTTGATAAAATTCCATATGAAAGACATGAATACAAAAAACATGAAAGTGTCTGGCGTATCAGGCACAGCATCGCAAAACGGCGTAAAAGGTCGATGTTTGCTGCAATTCTGGCTCTTGGATTCATCATCCTGGCGCCCACGCTGGGAGCTTCCCTCGTAGGTGGCATTAACAGCCATTTGCCCCAGCAGAACACAATTGTTTTAGACGGCAACATAACAGCCGCAGACACTATCTACGGCAGTTCGGCAAGTAACGGCACTGTTCATATCGGCTCTGCTAACTATACTTCTGACGTTTCTAATATCTTTCTACGTTATGTTGATCCTAACTCTTCAACGCGTAATTGGGTACAATCGTTTACTTTTACTTCAGACAACAAAATATTTTTGCTGGTTTCTCAAAATTCGTCTGCTCCTATTGGTCCTGCTTCTGTTCAGTTTGACAATGCACCTTTTTTTATAGTTACATTTCCCTTCACGGCAACTGACTTAAAAAATGCTGGAATTTCTCAGGTTAAGGTGTATTTCAACGATGGTAAAGCCGGTCCTTTAAACATTTGGCTTCAAACTTATAGTGGGCTTCCACTAGTTTATTTCGACAAGCAGGTCAACGTCTCTGCTAACGGAACTTGGTTTACTTTTAACCTGTCACAGCTTAGTCTTTTGACTGGTGCTTCTTCTTCACATTCCTCTGCTCCTCTGTCGCTTCATATCTCTACACATGGCTCTGTAGTTTCTGGCGATTCTGTTCTTATGGGCTTACAACTGATAGGTCCTGCGAAGGGCGGGGTGTTCCACAACTGGCAGAACGTCTACTTTGGCATTGCCGGTCTGATAGCTTTCATCGCTGCAATCTTCGCTACTCCGTTTATCAATATCCGCAGTTTCGAGCGTAAAAAAGAGGATAAGGTAAAAGGCTTCAAGAAATCCGACTATAAGAAATCTGACCACAAGCCTAAAGACGAACATCACAAAGACCGCAAGGACGACCATCATCGCAGAGATGACAAAGGCGACTATCACAGAAAACCTGACCACAAGCGTAAGAAGTTGGTTTCTTTCGAGGGTAGGGTATACGATCCGAATAGCAATTACAGTGAGGTTAAGCGTACAGCTAAAAAAGGAACTTATAAAAAGGACTATAAAAGGAGGCGATAAACATGCAGGTATTATTTCTTCTGTTGTCGATTGCCGGAGCAAGTATCTACGCTTTAACTGACCACACTTCAATGAAGGGTCTCGGCGTCTCAGGTATTCTCGGCTCTGTAACCGGCTACATAGCAGATATCAAAACCGATTTTACTTCTATTGTTTGGAACTCTGCGTTTCACGAGCATAATACATACGCTTTGTTCTTCCTTGCCAGTCTGGCTCTTCTCGCCCTCGTACTGCTAAGCAATTTGACTCTGACACGCGGAAAAGCAGCGGTGAGGTAGATGTCCTCTCCTCTTCTCTCTTTTCCTTTTCAATTTTCGGAGGTGGTCTGAATGTTCGGTTTTATCTTTTCTGCTATTTCAAATTTGGCTTCTCGTGCTGTCTTTTTCGGTGTGAATTTTGGAGCTAATATTGTAGCTCGTTATAGTGTCAGAATAAAAGGAGCATATAAGAGAGGTAATTACCCTGTCCTCGCTTTCTTAATCCTCACTCCCGCAGCTTTGCTCGGCTTCGGCTACTTTACAGGTCTGTTAAATTACGTTATTAATTTCAGCTTAAGCTTTGTATTTTTCTTCTTCAACCTGTTCTACTTTCTGGTTCATACTGTTCTGTATGTTATCTTATTCCTTCCTATCGCTGCTTTCTCATACGGTCTGCATTTCATCGCTGCATTTTGGGACTGGGGAATTATCGCTAAACTACCTCTCCATTGGCTCAGTCATCATATACCTTCTGCAACTTCCTACGTCAATCAGCTTGACCTTATTGGTCTGCTCAACGCTTTTTTCTTCGGTGCTCACGCAGCTTCTATGGCTGGCGGTAATGCTTCTCTTGGCGATAGTTTCGGTCTCATGTCCTCTCCGCCTACGGTTGGAGATTTTGTTTGGAGACCTGTGACAGTCGATTTGAACAACCCTCACGGTCCGCGTATCAATCCACCCCTCACTTACCCTCAGAGAAAAGCTGAAAGTCAGAGTATTTGGACAAAACCGGTTACTTCTGCGTTAAGTGGTAGTTCGGGGGGAAGTAGCAGCAGCAGTTCTGGATATGACAGTCCGACATACTGGCTAAATTACGGCACTTCTGCGGGTTCCGGTTCTGTAAATTACGGTAGCAATGTAGGGGCAAGCACTCTCAAGAGTAGTGTAATTTCCGCTCTCGGCAATTCTGGTACGTCTCTCTCTGCCGTACATGCCGATATGGATTCTCATACAGGTGGTACGATAGCGAACTACGACCCTGTTTCTGGTTCTGGTGTCAGTATCTCTAATATTGGCAGTACAATTGGTTCTGCAGTGAGCTCATCGATAAATTTTGTTGAGGGTTCTGGTGCTAGCTCTGGTATATCTTCTGTTGTATCTTCTGTTGCGTCTACGGTTGGTACTTATGTTTCAGATGCTGCAACTCTCATCAATAATTGGTAGGTGGTAAGGATGGTAAATCTTTCTAAAAAATGGATTTTCCTTGCCCTTTCAATTTTTGTAGGAACTCAGACGCATCTGCTTCAGAATTTCGTATCTGGCAATGTCGGAATAAGTATTTTCGGTCATAGCTTCGGACATTATGTCAGTACGCTATTGACGATGATAATGGGAGTTTTCAGCTTAAAATCGCTGGGAAAAGGAATTTTTAAATAAGGGGTGATAAAATGAGAAAACAACTACTCCTCTTTTCTATTTTTTTAATATTTCTATGTTCAACTGTTTCGGCTGTTCAGCTAACGCCTAATGAACAACACTTCGTTGATACGGTTAGTTACGCTCAGTTACACAATGTTTCTATTAATGTTTCGCGATATGCACATGAACGAAACATTAGTCTGTCTTATATTCTACCCTACCTTCAAAACCTGTCTCACCCTCACGCACCTACTACTCACGCACCAACTGCTAACACCACAAACACCACTACTATCCACACAATTAACTCTACTGACACAACTACTAACCTTAATACCTACACTGCTCTTCATATCATAACTCGTAACAAAGATTCCGCTGTCGACCTCGCTCTTGACAGAAAAAATAACGCTATCTCATACACGTATCTCAGATTCTACATGTACGCTCTTCACCCTGATACTCCTTATACTATAGCGATTGACCGTACAGGTACCGGCAACTTCACGACTTACTCTGGGACAATCTCAAAGTTTTCTGCTCTTCGCTTAGTAGACCTGAATACTGCCTACTATGTGAAAGAAATCAGAGTAACAATCGGTACAGACATCTACACTTTCTATAATATCAAATTGCTACATAAAGCAATTACAAAATCCGCTCTTGCGAAAAGCCAGGGGAAGGTTTCAATCACTTCCTACGAGTACCTGAAACAAAAGGCTCAAATTTTCATAGCTGTTTTTATCGGGTCTTTACTCGCAATGTTGGCTGCTTACGTGATTAGGAAGCACCAGAAAGAAAATGCTATCGACGAGGTGGTTTAAAATGCGTCTCCTTCCTAATGCTCGTGCTCGTGATCCTGCTGAGTCATCATCGGGGAAATATGAAGTCAAAGAGACTACCCAGTCTCGTGCTTATCAGGATTTGAAACTTATTCTTAAGTATGTTTTCAAGCTTATCGCTATCGGTGTGGTTCTCTATCTTGCTTATCGTATATTCAGTTTCTACGTATTTCTAGGCTTCTTCCTTGCTCTGCCTTTGACCTACGTCTTTTTCGACATGATTCTTAAGGTTCCGTCTCGTCTCGTTTTTGTCTTACATTTCTCAGAAGATATTGAAGACTCTGAGAAAATCGCTATTTTTAACATTCCAGAGAAGAAGTTCTCGGATTTCAAATTAAAAGGTGGTAATCGTGTTGAGTTTAACACTCTCAGCGGTCAGTCTCTCATTGTCGCAGATGATATTGATTTCGAAGAAAAAACAATCACTAACCCCTGGTTTTCCGAACTTTCAAACCTTGAGTTCTTCAAACAGAAAAACGCTTTCAGACAGCTCAAGGACTGGCTCGTTGATCTCTACTCTGAACACGCTGAGCTCATGGCTAATCGTGAAGCTCTCTTATTGAGAGACCAGGGTAAAATCTTCGAGCAGCACTATAAGAATATTGAAAATGACATGCTCGAACCTGACGCAATCGCACAGATATTGAAAGAACGTCTTGACATAGCTTCTCGTAATGATGGAGATGGTGAACAATGAAAGCTCCCTACTCTGCTTTTGCGGAGCTCCTGCATGAACTCTCATATGGTTCTTACTCCTGTCCTGTTTTCGCCAATCGTAGAGCAGGTAAGACTGCTCTCGTGATGCGTCTCTTAGAACTCATACACGCCACAAATCCCTCCCGCCCTATCATCCTATATAATTTTCCTGAAGAGGTCCTTAAATTTCTCCCTCAGTGGACTGATATTTCTTCTTCTTTTTCAGATATTGATAACGGTTCTATTGTCTTCAGAGATGACTCTCTTCTCAGTGATGATACTCACGCCAAAAAGGCTACAACAAAAGAGGCTGTTGAAAATTCAAAACGTCTGGCTATCTCAGGACATAAGGATATTCTTATGTTCTATACTGTCCAGACAACTGCATTATTTAATAAAGATGCCTTTAGATTTGGTCAAAATATACTTTTTTTCAAACGCTATGATGAGCTTTCTCGTATGTTCGAACGTGAAGAACTTGCTGTTTATATAGATGCGATTATGTCTGTATTCGATACATATGTTCAGAAGGGCTACAACCCGAAGGAGTTATCTTATGTTATTTCTCCCTTTTACTCAGGGATATTTTTTAATTCTCTACCTTCTTTTTGGTCTGAGGAATTAAGCAAAGCTTTTAAAAATTACGAGGTGTAAAATTATGGCTCTATTAGAAAATGACTTGGAAAAACTCAAAATTCAAGGTCTCCTTACAAAGGACCTTGCAGAGCAAAATCCTGATTTTATAGATTTGGCTTTAAATGCAGAACATCAAAGACTCGCTTGGATGCTTGCTATGGAGGATTCCAATCCAAACTTAAAAACTCTCAAGTCGTGGCAGTTGCGCAAAAAACTTCTTATTCTTAAAGGTCGGTCTATCGCTATCAACAATCTCGGTAGTATTGCTCAAATCTCTCTCGCTACATCAGAGAGAGAGACATATCCACCCCCGAAGATATAGCTTAGACCGCCACGCAAAAAAAGTCTGAACAATAATACCTTCCTACCTACCTAAGCACTCCGACGCCCCGAAGGGGCGGAGGGGTGCGTTGCACCTTGGAAAGGTGCGCTTTACTTGAAGCCTTTCCTGTGGACGTGTGGATAGCAAGAGCCATGAAGAGGTACTTCAAAATTGAGGGAGATAAGAAGGTAAGAGCCTTTGCCAGAAAAGAGTGGCACCCATATGAGGGCTATGCCCAGCAATATCTATATATGAAGGTTAGAAGGGATTTCAAGAATGTCGGATGAAAATATACAAAACCAGTAAATAGCGAGATAATGATGATAATGATAATAAAGTATAAAGATGTGGAGTTAAACTATCCTATAAATAGCTAACTTTTAAACGCCCTGATAGCTCAACTGGCAGAGCGTCCGCCTCGTAAGCGGAAGGTTGGGGGTTCGAGGCCCCTTCAGGGCTAATATTTTCGGGTATAATTTTCCAAGGAAAGTCAGGAAATTCATAAAATATTTGAAAGCCGTGGAACTTGAAACTGACATACTCCCACGACTAAAGTCGTGGGGTTCTACGCTACATTACTTAGCGAAGGGTGTGTCACCACCCTGTTAATGACTCCCGCAGATATGAAGCTT
>VAOW01000226.1_pt1 | contig 21171 bp, 28 predicted proteins | sample 3393921 | NCBI WGS metagenome assembly VAOW01 (sample SAMN08290428, study PRJNA428436) | hydrothermal vent metagenome | isolation source: Deep-sea hydrothermal vent chimney | place: Indian Ocean: Southwest Indian Ridge | depth 2742 m m | reverse complement strand
CAAGGATTAATTCAGCGTAGTACTGATAACGGAGCGACGTGGGCTCTTGCCTCTTCCGGAACCGCCGCGAACCTGCGGCGAATTAAGTGGGATGGTAATCAATTCATCGCTGTCGGCGATGCGGGGACGATTATCACAAGTCCGGACGGAATTACTTGGATGCCTCAAGACTCCGGAGTAAACTCAACGATCATGGATATTGACATCATAGGAGGCGCTGGGAAAGTATTGGTGGGGGCACAAGATATCAGTGAGTTCAGCTTCGGGGGAGTGACTTGGCGATGAGTACTTGGAACGCAGTTGCTTCCGTGGGTATTTTCGCTGTACGTGTAGGCGATGGGGGGCTTATACAGACTAACCCTGATCCTTCTGCGTTTAATAACGTTTGGACGGCGCAAGTCTCAGGAACAACGGCTAATCTTTACGGAATCGCTTGGAACGGTTCGTATTTCGTAGCTATCGGCGCAGGAGGGGTAGGAGTACGAAGTGCGACCGGCGTTACTTGGGCATTTGTCTATCCTGGAACGACAAACGACCTGAACGATATTGCTACGGGAGCAAACGTCTTCATCGCAGTTGGGGCCGGTGGCACTATCCTCAGTAGTCAAGACGGAGCAGGATGGGGAGCTATCTCTTCTGGAACGACAGAGACTTTGTGGGGCGTAACCATTGCGAATGCCCAGTGGGCGGCTGTAGGAGATAACAGCACTATTATAACGGGCGTCGTCGTGTCAACCGATCTAAACATAATTTTGTCTGAGATGATTGTACCTACGGACGAAGCAATCAGCACAGGGCATTTTAATTACGCTGTTGACGCTCCTCTTACATTCGCCGGAGCGTATACCCGACTAATATACGGACCGTCGTATAAAGATCAGTTTCTCGCCGAGAACGAGGGGTTCTCGGATACGGTGGACTCCGGTGACGGGCTTGGGTCAATTAACTACATCGCCGGATCATCTTCCTCGGTGGTGTCGGAAGAGGTCGTCTTTCCCAATGACAATAGTGATGAAATTGGCGGCTCGGGGTCCGGGATCCCCAGTTTCGTTTCGCTCTTAGAGCGCGCGGTTTTTTATCGTCTCGGTGACTTTTCATCCTGGCACACGTTGTCGCTGACCCAAGAGACCGTCGGGTCTTATGACCGACTTTTTGATGCGTTCGAGAAGGTGCTTCAGGGGCTTGCCCTGACTGATTCATTGGCTGGGAGCGGATTCTTGAAGACAATCTCGCAAGCGCTTGCACTTAGCGCGGCGACACAAGCGGCTGGAGCCTATGCCGAAGCGTTACTCTCGACGGTTGGGCAGACCGATGCAGCCGCCGCGCTCGGGGTGTTTGCGCTGGTTTTGCCTGAGAAAGTAAGCGTAAAGGACGCTAATGCCCATAATGCCACGCTAAATCTTTCGCTCGTCGAATCAATATTCAGCTCGGCGCGTTTTGTTCTGAACGGAGAGACGTACACTGGTTGGGCGCTAGATTCCGCTGCACTGGCTCCCACGGAATATCAGGGGTTTGATTTTAACTCGATGTGTACGTACAAAGGAATAAACTACGCCGCGAAGGGAGATGGCCTCTACAAGCTCGAAGGATCGACGGATGACGGGGCAGCGATCGCTGCGGCGATTACTCTGGGCCAGGATGACTTTGGCACCTCCTACGAGAAGAAAGTCGAGCGCGCGTATCTTGGGCTCCGAAACGACGGTTCAGTGGTTCTTAAAGCCATTCTTCTTGACCGCGCTAGTAACCAAAAAACTGAATACTGGTATGAACTTACGGAAATAAGTGCTATAATACGAAAGGAACGAATTAAATTACCAAAGGGCCTAAAGGCTCACTATTGGCAGTTCGAACTGGCGAATGTACAGGGGGCAGACTTCGAGTTAGATACGATGGAAGTCTACCCATTGATACTTACAAGGCGCGTTTAAGAGTTAAGTATTCATCTTCGGCGCGAAGGGAATAGCACTTAAGGGCAGATAAATGGCTTTAGGAGACGTTCAAGGGATTATCACAGCGGCTCGAAGCGCGGCACAGGACGCGCAGATGCGCGCGGCTAACTATTCTGACAACGCTCAGATGGCTGCGGGAGGAAGTGCTAGTCTTGGCCCTATTACTTATCCGCTATACCCAACCCTGGTGGTTCCAACGCCTCCGTCGGTGAATTTGCGTGCGGTATTTGATAATCAGAAGGGAGTGGACTGGGGGACGTATCAGACGCTCTTAGACTCGAAGTTGTCCGGTTTCATGGCCCAGTATTTCCCGAATTACGAGGCCCATTTTCTGGAAGTTAGCAACTGGCTCAGTAACTCGATCACGAACGGAGGGACGGGACTTCATCCGTCCGTCGAAGCGCAGATCTGGGCACGCGGGAGAGAACGCGAAGAGATCCTCAATCTACGTGGAGAGCTCGAAATAAATCAGCAGTTTGCTTCTCGAGGCTGGACGCTTCCACAGGGCGCTCAGCTTGCTAGGATCGACGAGGCGCGGCAGAACACGGTCAGTGCTCAGGCTGAGTTGTCTCGTAAAGTAGCTGTTGAGCAGGCTCAGCTCGAGCAGAGCAACGTGAAATATTCGATCGCTCAGCAGGCGACCCTTAGTTCTTCATCCCTCAGATCCGTAGAAAACTACGTGACTCAGGTATTAAGAACAGTGGCTATGGGACTCGAAGACGCAAACGCCAGCGTAGCGACGGAGCGAGAGTTTTATAACGAGACACTTCAGTTCTATCAGGCGCAAACGACTAATCAGAACACTTTGCTCGAGTACTACCGTTTGCTGGGAAGTGAAGAGTTGCAGCGGACAGAAATAGACGCGCATTCGTTGCAAGAATCTATCACTTCGCAGGTTCAAGCAGCGATTGCTGGCGCTCAAGCGATGAGTCGTGTGGCACAGGCTGCTCTTGCAAGTCAGAACACAATGGGAACGATCAGCGACCAAACGACGCATTCGCTCTAAGTAAGAGGATAGATGAATGGCTGGGATTAACGAAGGACTGAGACGAGCGGCGCAAAATGCCGAAGAACTTCGCGGGAAGATCCTCCGAGCGACAGGAGGCGCCCCTAAAGCGGCTCCTGATCTTGTAGGGCTTAGACGACGCTTACTAAATGCGTCAGAACAATCATCGCCCGAAACGCTAGATTCTCTTAATCAGAGAATCTTAAGAGCTACTGGTCAAGGTCCACGTCCTGTGATTAAGCGTACAGCAATGGGCGGTATCGGCGCTGGTTTGAGAAGCGCTGCACGACGAGCTGCACCCCTGGCGGCTGCGGATCTCGGCGCGCATCTGATTGGAGCAATTAACAACCAAGCAAATATTCCGGTGCGTACGATACAAAACCGGGGTGGTTTCGCCTCTTCGGTGGCAAAAGATACCGTACGTAATACGCCGTTTCTTCCGAACGCGCTCGCAGGAGTGGCCGCTGGTACTGGAGCAGCGGCGGGATCTGCCGTCACAGGAACTTATCCTTCCGGCGCTCCTGCGGTTGGGTTGCATCGCGTAGGCGCTGCGCTCGATGCGTTCGGGAATGCGTACAGCCAAACAGAAGCACAAATGAACGCGCCTCAGCCGCAGCCGCAAACTACCCAAACTGGGCAGCTTCCTGCCCAGCCTGGGGGAGTTCCTCCAGATGTGCAGGTGCTTGCTCCTCAGACAGGGCTTAGAGGCGGTGGTTATATGCAAGTAGCGGGACAACCAACTTCGCGCCGCTATTTCAATCCTTCTGACGTAGGAACTCGAGCGCAGGGGGTGGCAGGGCGTGCAGAAATCGCAGCCGCAAACGCCCGCGCGCAAACGCAGATTCAGCAAATGAATAATCTGAATGTAAATGCTTATGATCTTAGACGTACGCTTGGTATTTCGCTGCCCGAAGCTCAGCGTTTAGCGGCAGGAGTATATGCACACGCCGCAGTTCAAGGAGCTACTTCGCACGGATTATCTCCAATCCAGGCGGCGAACATGAAGATCGAGCTTGCGAAACTTGGTATGTCTGCCATGCAGATCAAACAGTCGATGGGACTTCATCGCCAGATGAACGAGCGCGCCAACATCAAGCTCGGCAGCAACATGGCGCAGACCGCTGGGAAAAATGTAGACGCTCTAATCGCGAACAACCCGAATCTAAACCCGGTCGATATTCGTTCGCAGGTTGCGCAGATCCCTGGGCGCCACACTCCACAGGCACTTCAGAATGTGGTGAGTCATATCAAGATGAATCAGTTCTTGGTGAAGAACGCTTACAGCGGGAATACATCGCTTAGACTTCCGTTTACAAGTGAAAGTCCGGCTCCTATTCCGGCTGGGACGGACTTTATGCAGGGTTTCGTGGGGCGTTCTAGTACGCCCGTAACTGGTTCGAACAATCTTGTGCTAAAACTACCAAACTCGAACGGTGTTTTGCAGAAGTTCCAGCTTGATGTAAATAAGATGCCTTCGTTTATGCAGACCTACGTACAGGATAGATTGGCTGCTCTCCATAAGAGCAACCCGAAACGTTTTCCGTATGCTAGTTGGGCTCAATATCCCGCTGTGAGCATGTATTAATGGCTCAAGGATTACGAAGAGCGAGACGACCTTCGGCTCCCTTTACACGAGGAGTCACGTCCGCGTATGAAGGAATAAAAGCGGGTCTAGGTGGCGCGGAGAATATGCTCGGCGTTGCGATTGGCTCTCGTTCGTTGCGTAGGGCCGGTCAGAATACGTTTGAACAAAACGCGCAGGCCGCTCAGGCCAACGCTCCACTCGTCAATTCTTTGACACAGATTCATAATGTCGATTCATTCATCAATTATTCCCTCGGAAAAGTAGGGGAGCTTGTCCCATTCGCTGCGTCCTTAGCAGTGGGAGGAGCCGCAGGCCGTGCGCTCGGAGGAGCCGCAGGCCAGTTCGCCGGGATCACAGGCGTTAGTGGTGCGATACAGGGCGGTCAGACGTTCGAGGCGGCTAAGGCTGCTGGGGCTACTCCACGCGAAGCACTGGCGCCTGCTGCGGTCTCAGGACTGGGTCAAGGGGCTCTCGACGCCGTTCTAGGTGCTGAGTTTGCAAAAAATCTGCAAGGGCGCATTGCTAATGTACCCGGACAGGCTGCTCTAGGTGCTGGTGTCAATGCAGCGCAGACGGTGGCCCAGCAGGGAGCAGTCTCCTACGCGACGGGCAAACCACACTACAACGCCAAAGACGTGCTCAATGCGGCTGCGGGAGGCGCGATTGGAGGGGGTTTGATCGGAGGAGTAACGTCCGTGCTCGGGCGCGGTATCCGTCTTAGAAGGACCGATACGACAGCGGCTGTCCCTCCTGCGAGGGGAGAGTTGGTTAAGCTTGTAGGACAAGCGCCCACGGCGGCTTCGCACGTTCCCGACCTAAGTGCAGAGGACTTAGCAAATCTCACGACCCAAGAGCCGGGTGGCCGTATATTTATCAATAAGGCTTATGTTAAGCAATCTACCAGTGAGTTACTCGCCGGGAAGAAATTCGAGGGGAACTCGCTGACGCGAGCGGTTGGCAAACTAAATGCGCGCGAAGACGGGTATGAGTATAAGACTGTTTCTCTGAAACAGATGGTTAAGGAGAAAGCAGTACAGAAGTTCTCTACGCCCGCAGAACGTATTACGTATATGCGTTCACAAGCGTATGAGAAATTTAATGAGGCAGTCGCTAAGAATCGAGCGTTTGTTCGTATTTTTGATCCCGCGAACCCAGAAGCTTTTTTAAACAACTTCGAGGTGATTCAGAAAAACTCGATCCCCCCCGCGCTACGCGCCGGATCTTCGTTAGATCTTACTCCTGAAGATATTCAGCACACGCTTCGCACTCCCGCACATGCCAAAGATACTCGGCGTGGAGAGTTTACCGTTCTCGAGAATGAGAAACCCCGTCGCATTAACGCGATGGATCTCACAATCGCTGGAATGAAACGCACAGCAGCGACGGGCGCAACGGTTACTCCTCACAGAGCGGCTGAAGCTTTCTTCACGGGATTGACTTCTCTCTTAGAAAAAAATCCTCGGTCCGGGAAGGCTGATATCTCACTTCCTGCGAAAGGCATCCCGAAGGATACGATCGTCTTCACGCCTCGGCATGGAGAGCCCATCACCTACGGCGACTTGACACCTCACGAAAAAACGCCAAACGACGCTGTGATACGAGAAGCGCGGCGCGGATTCGTCACAGCCAAGGAACAACTCGCTCAGCAGCGAAAGGCTGGGCTTGCGAAAGAATCATTGACTCCTCCAGAAAAAGAAATGGGGCACGAGGGCGAAGTATTTGCGGAGCCAGTTGTAACAGCGCCTGCGACTGAAGCGGAGAATCAGCTCGCTAACAACCAGCGCCTAGAAGAACAGGCCAAAGCGATCCGGGCGACTAACAACAAAGCAGAAATTCGCCGTATCTATCGCCAAGCGCTTGGGAAAGACCCAAGTGAGAAGGTACTGGCGCTCCCGTTTAAGAAAGTCAGGGAGTTCCTGGCAAACCATATCCTTCGTGAGCGTGTCCCTGTAGCTCGTGGGTTAGTAGCCCCAGCGCGAGAACTGACCGATCTACAGACGCTCGCTGAGAAACTAGGCGCAATTAAGGGTATTCGCTCTCTGTCCGAGCTTCGCGCGAAGTTTAAGGAACTCACAGGCAAGGAAGGAACTACTTCGGATAACATGATTTCGCGGCTAAACGACGCAGTTTTGAGCAAAGAGCTCGGGCCCGTCGAACGTATTCAGTACTACGTGCTGCGTAAGGCCCTTGTTAATCGACAAATGTCCAATCCAGTTTCGATTAAGGAAGCTTATAAGTTATATCGGTCTGTAACTGGCGAAGATCCCTCGGGAATTGCGCCGAAAGAATTGCTCGATCGTGTAGAGAAGCGCATCGAAGCGTTTAAACAAACGCATCCTGAAAGCCCCGCGCGTTTCTATGCTGAACCACTCGCTAGGAATCCAAAAGTAGCGCATGACAACGCGCTTCGAAGTCTTGACTATTCGCTTCAGTTCACGACAAATCGCGACACTGCATCGCGACTTTATAAAAGCGTTACCGGAGAAGATGCGAAGAATCTGACCATTGCTCAGATGCGGCAAAAAGCGTTGGCTGATATTTCTCCCATCTCAAACGCGCTGAAAGATATGATAAACGTGGCGAAAAACCCGGGCAAGGAAGTTGATATTATGCCCAAGTTTGGGCCCGTCAAGCCCGGCTTTCGCGCGCCGCGCGTCGAACCTACTCCTCAAGGGAGCAAGATCAGCTATGGGCAAATGACTTTTGTCAAAGCACTTGAGGAAGAGCCCGACGATGCGACTGATCGCGGAACACCTAACACGTTTAGTATGGCTGCTCCGGGAACTAAGGGGCTTGGGAAAATAGGGTTCGAAGATCTTGTGCGACGCGGCAAGCCCGACCCGATTCTACAAGAAAGAGCTGCGAAACTCTCAAAAGAACTCGGTCTTCCCGCCTCGATCAAGGTAGTGAGCGCAGAAGACTTTTTGTTAGACGCGCCTGAAAAACTAACGGGTGCTTTAAATGGCACCCTGTTTGGTGCAACTCACGACGCAAAAAATGGCGTCCTGAACATATTCATTCACCCAAATCTAAAAGGAGCCGCACGTGATGAGGTGTTTGCTCACGAGTTCGGCCACGCGGTATTAGCATCGAAGCTCTTATCCATGTCGGACGGAGAAGCGCGAGCCTTAATCGCTGAGTATAAGACCTGGAAAGGAAGTGTTAAGACAATAGGGGATGTGATTAGTTCTCTAAAAATTGGTGAATCTAAGAAGCTTTTAGCGAGAGCTTTAGATAATCGAATCAGCCGCGAGCTTGGAGGTGACAAGGCTTCTAACTACTTGACAAGTTTCCCGGAGTGGTTTGCAGACAAAACCGCTAAGTGGATTATCGAAAAACCGCTGGAGCCGAAGACAGTTACTGAGCGATTCTTCGCGGGAGTGGGTAAAGCGATACGGCTTCTCGCAAATAGATTACGTCCGGGCACTGCGGTCGAAGACTATCTAAGCTCGCTCGTAGCTCGTTCCGGGCGTTGGGAATTGCCAATCAGCGCAATAGAAGCTCTAAGAGCATTGCATGTCCCCGGCGCTGAAAACTCCGTCTTAGCTGCTGGTTCAGAAGGGAGTGTGCCCGGAAGCCTAGAGCATGCAGAACTGACTAAAGATTTATTCCTTACGCAATTGACTTCAGAAGAACGTAGAGCGCTGGGACAAGCGGCGATGTCGTTACCTGCTCAGCGGCAGTTTTCTGAGCTGTTTAAGACAGATCCTGCGATGTTAGACAAAGTACGGACTGATCCGTTGGAAGCGGTATTAGCTGCTTATCCGCTATGGCGTGTCGGTAAAATGCGATTTGGTCCGGCGGCAGGCAAGATCTACGGAAATTTTCGACAGGAGATGTTAGATCGTTTCGGGAAATTAACAAACGACCAAAAGGCCGCTGATACTTTTTCAGCGATTCGTTCGGGGTTGATTGCGCTGCGAGATACTTCGCCGGGCAAAACTGAAGTAGGTCGTATTGTAAACGCGACGCGCCTTACTCGAATGGTCAAACTGAGTACAGATACTTACTCTCACATCGCGCCCGTTTTCCAGACGGTATTCTCTTCGGCTAGTGATCGGTTAATTAAAACAAATAATCCCTATCTTGCTAAACTAGCGAATATGATCGAGGTGCGTGTAGGAACTGAAAATCAGCGAGAGGGAATGTTCGCAGCTCGAGGGCGTCACATAGCGCAGTTTGACAATCAAATTCGGACTGCGTTCGAAGGAAAGACGGCTGCGTTCGGAGAACAAACCCTAGAAGCTTTACAGAACCCGTCACTTAAAATCACAGATCCGGAGATTCGTCAAGCTGTTGCGCATATCCGCGCTATTCTTGGAAACACTCGTAAATACGTTAAAGCGACCGGCGTATATATTGGCGACAAAGGAAGTACGTACTTCCCCTGGGTGTTTGATACGGAGTATATGATGTCGCATCAGGATGAGTTCATTAAACTCATCTCTCAGGATAAGTATAAAGAGGAAACAAAATCAACTCCTCAAATGATCGTTAACCAGATACTCCCCCACGGCGGTTACGCGGATATCAAGCCAAGAGATCCACAGTCTCAGCTCATCCCCGGGATGAATGCTGTAAACGTTCGCGAGCTATCCTGGATCCAAGAGCTCGGGAACGCGAAGGACCACGCCGAACTTGCTAAGTTCTTTGATAAAGATCTTGGGCATACGCTCCGAGTATACGGAGAACAGGCCATTAAGCGTGCAGAGTTTGCACGGAGGTTCGGTCCGAAGGGAGGAAAACTTACAAACCTTCTTCTTCAAGCTAAGAGATTTGGCGCAGCCCCCCGCGATCTTCAGCTTGCTCGCGATTATATGGAAAGTGTGATGGGGATAGCGGGTATGCGGACGCGCAATCGGCTATACGACGCACTTAATTTGCTTCCTGATAAAGTAGTAAATGCGCTGGATATTAAGCCTCCCAAGCCGGGAGAGCCTATTAATCGAAAGCTTCAAAAGGCCATGGGCATAGTGATGGTCTATCAGAACATACGCATCTTAGGGCTTGCGACGCTGTCTTCGATCTCTGACCCGATCGGTATTCTGCTTCGTTCGGGAGAGGCAGGAATTGCGTGGAAGGCTTTCCGAGGTGGCTTAGTAGATACCTATCAAAACGCGCGCGGAGACAAAACAGCCCTGCGTTCTCTGGGGGATATGCTAGGTGTAATCGATGAACACATGACAATGGAAGCGCTCGGACAGGAGTGGGGCGGCGTACATCTGACGGGCAAAGCACGTCGCGTGAACGAAGGATTTTTTAAGTGGATGGGACTCTCCGGCTGGACGCGTATGACACGCATGATGGGGCTCATCGGCGCAGAACACTTCCTGCTGCGCCACGGCCTTAAACCTAATGCACAGAGCGAGCGGTTTCTCGCTCAGCTCAACGTAAAAGGATCTGATATTCGCGCGCGTTCCGATGGATCGCTCAAGGTATTAACTCCAGAGGAACGTAGTCTTGCAACACCCGAAGGACGTGAGGCCGATACACGCGTTAAGATCGCACTCAACCGTTTTGTGGATGAAGCGATCCTGCGGCCTACTGCGGCACAACGGCCTCTCTGGGCGAGTGATCCGCACTTTCAGCTCGTGTTCCACATGAAGAGCTTCACATATGCCTTCACCACGCGGATCTTGGCTCGTATTCTGTCAGAAGCCGAGGAAGGCAATCTCACGCCGCTGATGCAGGCTAGTATGTTCATTCCCGCGATGGTTGGGGCTCAGCTTCTGAGAGGAGTAGTGACGACCGGCGGGATTCCAGAGCAACAGAAAAACTGGGGCGTTATTGATTATATGGCCGAAGCAGCTAATCGCCAAAACCTATATGGTCTGGGCTCCTTTGGAGTCGATGCTGCAACGGATATGAAGTACGGCGGCCTAGGAGTTGCCTCATTCCTCGGCCCGACACTCAGCCAAGCCGCTCAGATCCCCCCGATGTTACTCGGAAATGTCCACGATCTACAGCATGCAATGCCTCTCTCAAACGTATGGAGACACTGGTGATGAAAGGCCTTCTTCAAATCCACGGTACACAGTTTCTTCTCGCGCTTCTAGTGGGAGCGATTTCTGTCTTTGGGACCGTAAAAACCCTCGGGATTCAGATCAACGACATATCAGTTCAACTCACGCGGGTAGAGAGCACATTGATGGCTCAGGACGTTCGGCTACGTGTCGTCGAACAGCGTTCCGTAGCTAACCTCCAAGAGCTACGCGACCTCGAGAAAACACCCTAAAAAAGGGCATTATTTCGTCAAAACAGGCAATATTTCGGGGTACCCCTTACTAGGGCGTACCCCCTAAGTCGTCCCTCTTGCTTCTTTTGTGTTTCTGCGATACCCTAGGATATTCAGGAGGAAACCAGATAGGAAACCCAATGGGATCAAAATACAGGGGTAAAGCACCCATCTCAGAGAACTCCTCGAAGGTAAAAGAGGTGTCCGACGAAGAATGCTTAGAAGAACTGCGGCGTGTTGTATTGCTTTTTCCTGATCGAGTAATCACTCGAAACTTTTTCCGGATTAATTCCACCATTGCTGAGAGCGTCTGGTCCTGTCGATTCGGAACTTTCGAAGAGTTCAAGCGACAAGCCGGTGTTAAGCTCTCACGACAACAGCATCAGCTCGAGAAACAGATAGCCAAGCACGTCTCAGTAGATCAGTACAAGGAGCTAAACAAAGAACGGACGAACTGGGGCGAACGATATATATCCAGAAACACAACTCGATATCAGACCATCCTTTTCGCTGCTGATTTTCACGACACTGAATCTGATCCTTTCTCTCTAGCTGTTTTAATTGATACTGCTCGACGGCTCAAGCCAGACGTAATCTCGCTCGTCGGAGATCTATTCGACCTTCCCGAATTTGGACGTTATACGGTCGACCCCAGATCTTGGGATGTAGTCGGAAGAATACGTTTCGTGCATGAATACATCTTAGCTCCGTTGCGAAAAGCTGCACCAAATGCACAGATTGATCTGCTGGAAGGCAACCATGAGTTTCGGCTTCTTCGGCATTTGTGCGATGCAACGCCGGCGCTAAAAGCAGTTCTTTCTGACTTGCACGGGTTTACAATTTCTAAGCTCTTAGGGCTCGAGCGGTTTGAGATTAACTACGTTGCTAAATGTGATTTAGCTACTTACAACCTGAGCAACCAAAAGGACGAACTACAGAAGAATTACCGCATATATTTCAACGCCGTCCTGGCCCATCACTATCCGGCAGGCTCCGCGCTAGGGATGCCCGGCGTTAACAGCCACCATCATAAGTTAGAAGTACGTTCTCTCTACAACGAAACCTTCAAGGCCTATAATTGGATTCAAATGAGCGGTATCCATCGGCGCAATGCAAGCTATACAATGGGAGAGAAGTGGACAAATGGTTTTGTTATTGCGCATGTGGATACAGAGAGTCGACAGACAATCTTTGAACCTATCAGCATCGGAGATTTTACGTGCGTAGGAGGGAAGTACTTATACCGAGATAAGAAATGAGAAAATTAGATATAGAAATGGACCGAGAAACATTTTCTAAAGAGCTTGGAGTGTGGTCGTCAACGATACGACGGTGGGAAGAAACTAAGGAAGTACCGGATGTAATCGCTGAACTCACAGGCATCTGAAATGACTACGATCATCTGTGATCGCACTGGGATGGCCGGAGACTCTCAGGCAACGAGTGTATATGGAATCTCCGCTACGACGAAGCTCTTTAAGCTAAGAGTCGGAGGGATCGTTGGGATCTCAGGAACTTTGGTGGAAGGCTTAGTATTTGTGGAATGGTTAAAGGGAGAGATGAAAGAAGCCCCTCCAAAGATGGATGAAGTAGAAGGAATTCTGCTCAGAGATGGAATTATGTATCACTTCGACGGACACGCGTTTCCAATGCGTGTTTTGGATAAAGTAATAGCAATTGGAAGTGGCGCTCAGTTTGCGGTAGGTGCTTATTATGCAGGAGCTTCGCTTCGCGAGTCAGTGAAGATCGCCCGTAAACTAGACGCCTGGTCAGGAGGGCGTATCAAGGAGTTAAGAGAATGAAGTGGGAAAGCTCATACAATTGACTGGATAGTAAATACCCCGTACACAGAACCCGTACTTCTCGGGCCTCGGATGGAGAGTTGACATGACCGCTGACAAACTTACCGATTTTCAATGGAAAACCAAAATCCAATTATTCAAGCCCGAAGAGTTTATGGGTTCTCGGATCGAGGGACTGCCTAGATCTTCCATGCTGCCTTGGCTCGACGAGCGCGTGATCTGGGCCATTACTCGTCTTCGACTACTGACTGGGCAACGAATGACTCCCTCACCCGCGCCCGGAGCAATTGCTCGGACCTGGAAGACAAAAAGCCAACACTACAGCATCGGTCGAATCAGTACAGCAGTGGACCTGTTTATACTTGAGGGAACGCTACAGACCGTGTATGAAGCAGCTCTAAAACTACCAGAGATCGGCGGCTTCGGCGCTTATCCCGAATGGAAACCACATCACGGAGTTCACATTGATATTCGCCCGCGAAAGGGACGGCTTCATACTTGGATGGCGGAGAACAAAGAGGGCGAGCAAATCTATTCCGCGCTCAACTGGGAGCGTGTAGAAGCGCTAACAGCTCCATTACACGCTCATAAAACACAATCTTAAGCGGCTTAGCACGCAGCAGGTACAATCGACGCACCTGCTGCGTAGCTTTATGAATTGCCTCTTCATCTTTTAGATTGGGCCGTTCCCACGGTCGCTTCTTTCCTCGCGAAGGAAGTAGTACTCTAGCTTCGGCACAGAGCGATATGGTATCCGCCCATTTCACTTCCTGCTTCTGAGACTCAGTGGGGGGCAACATCTTTAACGAAGCGTAAATAGCTTCATCTAGACGCCCCGCAATGCTCTCTAGCGCGTCGTTTAATACAGCCTTGAGGGGAGTACTCACATCTCCGATATACGCCTCATGGGCATCGTGAAGCAGGTAATAGAGGTGCATCTCTGAGGTTGTTTCTAGATGCCGCCTATTACCAATCCATTCCGTCAGCAACAAGTGGTTGATGACAGGCCATTCTACTAAGGTATGGCCCGTAAACCGAGGAACACGCGATAGGGCAAGCGCGATATCCTCGAGATGGATAGTGGCGGGGTCGGGATGTAAAAAGTTAATGAAGCTCCCCGAAGGAGCCGTCTCAATGATTGGTTCCATGAACTATCTCCTTCAGACTGAGAGTGCGTGCGAGAGTGCCGCCGGCCTCCACGCGCGGGTCGTCCTTACCGACGCGCGTCCCGTCACCAAGGTCAGTATCACCACGATCGCCGGTGCGGGTGTAGATCTTCATAGCCAACCCTTCTGATTCTCTACTACCGTGAGCAACAGTTCTACGGAGTGGAGAAGAGAGAAAAATTGCTCGCGATCGCCAGGATCGTTATAAGCTGTATGTAAATAATTCTTTGCGCCTTTGATAAGTTTTCCATTGTCGGTCATTTAACTAACCCTCCAAACTCTGTTTAGAAATCCAAATTGCCTGTTTCACTATCCCTCCAAGTATCTTCGAGCGCCTCTTTAAGGAGCCCAGGAATGCACGCTATAGGCATCCGATCACTCCCAGGTACAGAGTGTTCTCTCGCATTGATAAGATCTCCACAGGCAAGCAGAAGCGCCTCGTGTAGGTTTGACTTAGCCTGCGCAGCATGTTCCGCTGCGAGCAAGCCATTAATATTTCGCGCGACCTCTTCCGGATCTATGACGCGAATTCCGTAGAATCTCGTCCAACATTGATCGACTATTTTACGAGCCTGCTCCATATTGTCAGTCGGGACGCGATTAATCTGATAAGTCAATTCCTCTGTCTCTCCATGGTCCCAGCGCGTCTTTACGCGGTAGTCTTTCATTATGCCTCCTCGAAAACAGGTTCAATTCCGTCAATATCAGGCCCAAGATAACAACCTACCTCATCAAAATATGCCCAGGCTGCGTATTCTACTACTCCATCTTCTACTCTATCGCCTTTTTCATTCTCCCAACGAATAAATTCTAGGGTATTGGTGTCATAGAACCTTCCTGTTTTTAACTTAGCCACATCTGTTTCTCCTACATTAGTCTCACCGACACTCCAGTTTGTCTGTCACTTTCTGAGGCGAAGTGAACGTGAAATTCTCCTTTGCCGAGCCTTTTTCCAATCCTAAAACTAAAGTGCCATACAAGATCCGTCTGGTGAAGCATGCACCAACCTCGCTCAGCGGTTATAACGACCCCTTTAAAAACGTGCTTGTCAAGTGCTTTGTTAGCTTTTTTCAAGCGAGCACTAAAAAGTTTATCTTCTATCATTTCAGTTTTAAACTCGGTCTTAGTTCAACTAGTCGTTCTGCTATTGCATCTACAATAACCGGATCAACAGTCTTCGCAAACGGCCAACAATCTACTACAAAATCACGAGCTTCATTCAGACGATTTTCTTTCTTTCCAGTCATCATATTTTACTCCTTTGTTAATAGATTCTCTACGTGCCCTTCACAGGCAAAAATCACTAGAAAATCAGTTGCTTCTTGGACGGGAAGAAGCTGACTATCCGCCGCTTCGAACTGAGCTTTTTGAATTGCTTCCTTCAGTGTACGCGCAGTTGTCCACACAGTAATCTCTGCGGCCTCATAGACCTTCATCATGTACAGAGGATAAAGGAGAACGAGTGTCCACTCTTTTTCTTTTTCTTTTTCTTTTTCTAGATTGGCCCGGGCGAAGCGAAAAGAGCGAACATTGTGTGCTAGTACACTCTCCAACCTGGGCAACCCAGGAACCATGTTCTTTTGGGTCATAGAGACACTCCTTACATTTATCGTAAATAGCTTGCTTATAGCTACTCATTTCTTTACCCTCGCTTGCTGCAATGCGCGCAGCAGCACAAAACGAGTAGGACAGAATTTTACTCCTCCACAAGCTTGCTGTAAAGAAAGCCCTTTTATATTGAGAATAATTCTAAAAGAATTCGACCAATTTTTTTGGGTGGGATTTTTTAGAAGTTCCTCGAGAGCATCCCGAACAGTGGGTGTGAAAGCCCCAAGGGCATCAATTGTCTCATTTATCAGGTTCTTGTGCACGGAGCGCCTCCAGAATAAGACTGACAATCCGAGAGAGTTGTTTTAGAAAGAAGATGAGTCCTTCCATAGCACCTCCTAGTTCTTTACTAAATCCTTTACTAAAATCATGGGATTTTAGTAAACAACGAGACCCACAATTTCCTTTACAAGTTCCCTTCTAGTAAGCTCCTCGCCATTATCAATGTCAACCAGACCCCCTTCATATCCACGCACTACCCACACTTCTATATCGTTTTTCTTGGCGCGAGCAATCCAACGTTCTTGAAGCGCAGAGAGTTTGTTCTTTTCCCATTTATATTCAATCCAAAGCACGCCGTTACTTCCTTCGTAGTACTGATCAGGAGTACCGTTCGAATACATTACTCCCATCGCTTGATGATAAACTGTTTCAGGAAGTTGCTTGTTAATCGATACGATGAGTCTAGCTTCTGGATTCTGGCTCATACTTTTTCCTCTCTCTTCTTTTTTGGCAAAATAGCAGATGACTTGCGTTTTTTCTTTGTCATTCGTTTTTCTCCTCTCTTATAGGAGCTTCCACGGAAATTACAGACACCCCAAAAAAGCAGTCTAACTGAATTGAGTTTAAAGCATTAAAACACCTTCCCCAATAAATTTAAGATGATCCATCGTCATCTCAATCTGATTATGTCATTTTTTTGTGCCAAAAATCATCTTCTTTCTGCGGAACGTATACAACGTTGACGTCCCTCCAATCAAGAAACAAGTTTATGCGACCGTCATATTGTGGTTCATAACATCTTCCGTCACTATTACATCGCTGTTGAATCGATCTGCGCTTAAATGAAATCCCGCTGTCTCCTATTGTCACGTTGTTTTCTCGACATATATTAATCAACATAGCTTATTCCCTTGTTGGAGTAAATAAGACAGTTTTATGATCTCAATCAAAAAACACATTTATAAAAGAATCTCGTTTAGAAGGAAAAGTATTTCCATTACTATCACAACGCTGCTGAGAACCTTCATGGCTAATGGAAATACTTCTACGTGCTATACCCACACTCTCAATTGCGTTTTTTGGATTAATCAGCACAACTTTCCCCTCAAAAAGCGAGGGGCCGTAGCCCCTCGAAGCGCCTTGACCTTCTTTAATCAGCAGGTACAAACAACGGCTCGCGCTCCAACAATGCACGGGCTTCCTTCCGCTCCGCGAAAAAGACTTCTATATGCTCATTCGGTTTGGGGTTTCCAAATATCGGAAGTGCATAGGTCTTTTCCGGATGAAAAGAAACCGTAGTCACTACCTGGATCGGAGCCTTATTCAACAACTTACTCAACCCTCCGACATAAGCATCGAAAGTCTTTAGGCCCGTTGGCGGAATCCTTATTGTATAAATCTCCTTTGGATCCGCAGGAAGCGAAACTGCCAAAAGCCGCGCATTCTTACAAGCTTTGCCCGTCCCACTCGAACCAAACTGATTCAACGGACAGTCCGCACAATTCTCAGCCTGTTTCTTCGGGCTGTTCTTGCTCGGCACTAAATCCATCGGAGAATCCCCAATCGCAAAACACGCCGGAGCTTCTACCTTCTTCGGATCCCAGCGCCCTTCATAGAACAGGTTCTGTGAAACGAAATCCAAAATCACAAGCTCCAGTGGCCCCTGATGAATCCGACCATCCGGGAACGTGAAAACCTTGTCTCGTAGACTGATCAAACTACGGGCCGGAGCTCCGATCCGCGTATTGATCGCCTGCACTTCCTTGCGTAGCTCTTCCTCGATATTCACCATCTCTTTGTGCTCGGCTGCTTTAGCCATTTGCATTACTCCTTTCGTGAAAGAAGCGAAACGTCTCGCTTCGTAAAGCCTACCACTCCTCGTGGAGGACGACCTACCATCTTAACAAATTCTCGAAAAGCCTGTGCTGCTGGACGACGTTCCAACAAATAGTACATTTTCTTGCGATGGATCTCATTATAAAACGCATCCCAATCTTCTACTTGGGGATATTCATTCTCTACGATTCGAAGAGTACCCACAGAAGAGCGTACCATATCTGTTCCAGTAGCATCCATCGCTCCTAGAATCCGGTCTCTTATTTCTTCTCTTTGAATACGTAGCTCTTTTTCCCGTTTTGCCAGCGAACGAAGTTCTTCTCGCAAAGCGTCGAAATCTTTAATAAGCGCATCGAATATTTTAGATTCTACCATCTTTAATCTCCGTTGTCAATAGGACTTCCAACCGTCTGTGTAGGTGAGTCGGGCGTTACTAGTTCCGGATAGCGCCTTTCAAACTCTTGAAGTTTGCGCAATAATTGATCATATTCAGCGTCTGAAATTACTGGCTGATCTAGAATATAATACCGATGATTATGTTCTCTGAGTTGCTTACATAATTCGCGATGAAACTCAATGTCCTTACTTTGCATAGTTTCTCTCCATTGTCAATCACGAACCACTGACCATCCTATTTCTCGATCTCTCTGAGTGCGAGGCGGTCGTTTAGCTAACAGCTTTTGCTGACGCTTCTTCAATACAGATATACAATCCTCTATTCTATTAAGTCGCGCGCACCATCCTCGAGATCCTTCTACCATTTTCTTTCTCCTCATTTAAAAAGAAACCAAAGAAGAATCGCTGCTATACCAGCTCCCCACAAAACGAGGAAAACAGCAAACAGCACAACTAAAGCTACGGTTGTGCTAATCATATCGTATCTCGAGAAACCGAGACAGGATTGCTTATTCCCAGTGCTGAACGCATAGCAACTACTTGATCGTGTCCATCTATTTCATAAGTAAATACAGTAGCTGTTCTACCTAGCTCTGTTGCTTGAACCGCTTGCTTCGGAGTTAATTCGTCCCATAATACAGTGCGCTTTTCGTCCAAACTTACTGGACTGCGCATTACAGCGTTCCCTTTTCTATCCAAATAATAGTCCCAACCCGCAGGATGTATATGGAGACCTCCTAAACGATGCTTAACGTCGAACTTTTGCTCGTTGTTTAGTTCCTTCCAAGAGTGAGGATTCATTTCTCATATCTCCTTCCGTAGCTACCTTCCGCATCGAGCGGAAGATCTTTGCACCAATCAGGCGCGATTCTAAACTGTTCTAGCCCAAAAGCCAAGGCTTCTTCAGCCTCTTCTGCTTGAGCAAGGAAAACAACCTCATCATGCGTCATCATCACTACACGATATTTTTTAGCGATCTCTAACATCTGAGTCGCCACTACGTTTCTAGCTAAGAACTGAACTACATTCTCAACTAACTTCGCACCATATATCTTTGTCCGCGTCTCGCGCGGAGTTTGCCGATAGGAAAATCCGTTCTCGTTGTATTGTAGATCCTGGTAATGTAGTCCTAAACCTTCCCGAAACCAAATACGATCTTTTTCAAAACGAAGCAAACCATCCTTCATTACAGAGGAATTTCTAAACAACATGCTGCTGAGAGCGCGATTAAATATTCCCCAGAGAGCTACTACTTTCTGATTCTTTTCTCGATAGAGCTGAACTACACTCGAAGCCGTATTTAAATCGATCTTCATCGGGGGCCCCATAATCCCCGCAGCTAATGTATGCTGGTAGCGCGGTGCAGCCATTCCAAATCCAAGCCCCAACGTTCCTACCTTTCCAAGAAATCGCTCTTCAGGATCGTCCTTCTTCGTGATGGTTCGCCCGTACACTCCTTCTGCAAGTAGACAATAAGGATCTCCTGTTACAAACTCTTCCAAAGAATCCCATTGTCCCGCTAACCAAAGTAGTTGCCGCGCCTCAACTTGCGAAGAATCTACCACAATCAGAGTTTGTCCTTCCGGCGCCATGAGCGATTTCCTGAGCAATCCTTTGCGCTTAAAGTTTTGAAGATTCATCTTGTCTCCGCCAGTCCATCGCGTCGTTTGCGCTTTTGCATAATTCAGCGCGACGGGGAGCGATGCATTTTCTGAGTGACTCAGTAGTCGCGTCGCTCGAGTCTCTCCTATTGTTGACTTAATAGCTAGTCTTGCTTCGACTAATGCTGCTACCTCTTTATTTTCTGAATCTCTAAGCTCTTGAAATTCAAGATCCGATTTCGCAAAAGCATACGCTTTTTTCCCAGTACGCGGACTAATTTTTAAAGGAACTTCAATTCCTTGATCTATTAGAGCCGCAGCAAACTTTGGTGCAGACCCTAGGATCTTTGTTGCTTCGTCCCCCAGGATCTCATGAGCAAGTTCAACACGATCTTTCTTGGTCTGTATCTCTTCAGTTAGCGCTTTTCGAACCAACGAACGATCCACTACGATCCTAGGGTCCGCGTACATACGAACCGTCAAATCAATTAACTGCATCTCCTCGTCTGTAAGTAAAGGAAGAAGCTTCTTGTAGATCATCCAGGTTTCTGATATATCCTTACAGGAATAAAAGGCCAACGCAGCACGCTCTGCTCTTGTGAGTGTGCGCTTGCCTTTCGTGTTGAGAAGAGATCCTTCGACCTTTCCATCACCTCCGAAATATTTCGAAACAGCATCCAAACTTACTCCGACTAAATGCCCGACGAGCGGTCGAGCCATGGATAGTGTATCTACATATCCTTGTGGGATTATCCCAAAGTGATGAGAGGCAATTAGTCCGTCAAATGCAGTGTTGTGCGCAAGAAGCTTGTGTTGTGACCAATCAAACTGATTGAGACCTTCCGCAGGACGATCGTACCATTTAGGTTCAGACCAATCTTCTGCGAGAATCGCTATTCCATGGGCTTGAAACTTTGAAGAACGAATATACTCCGTCATCGACATCCCACGCGCAGTCAATGAATACTCTGCATCATAATATGTCTCAAAATCAATACCTATAATCATTTGCCTACTCCACAACGTACCGCAGAGACAGAAATAGTATACCCAAAATAAATGTCTGCATTCAAAATATCTGGAACAAAATTGATTACGCCTCCTCCTGAAAAAACAATTTCTTTGGAATGCGCGTCTTTCCAATTTAGGCGGTACCTATCAATCATAAACTGACTTTTGAGTCTGTAAATCATCCGGTTATCAGTCTTATATAAAGAACTATCCCATAGAATACTGCTACGACCCAAAAAATATGATTCATTTTCTCACCCATCCTTCTGATCGCTTCTTCTTCTCGAGTTGTCTCCAAAGAACGGTTAGTTTAACAGCAACTGTTAAAACCAAAGTAGAAATATACAACGCTTTTATCCACACGTTTCCCCTCCTATCCGCTTTATCTCGTCTATATGCTGCATACCGGTAGTAAAATCAATATAAGTCATACGCTGTTTGATAATATAAGGAACGACTAATCCATCTGCGTAAATTCTCTCTATTGCTTTGTGCTGTTCCATTATAAACCCAATCGATTGCGGATGAATAAACGAGAATTTGTCTATTCGAAGAATCATTTCATAGCCCAATCTGGCGCATAAACTTGGTTTTTTTCGTTTCCAAAGAAAATATCTATAGTATGTGAGACACCAAACTTCTCCAACCTCCCTGTCGAGAAATATCTCGTTTGTTTACAAAAATTATCCATTCCTATACTTAATCTAGAGATAGTAAAAGAACCAGGAGTTGTATTCTTATTTGTGAAAATCAT
>VAOW01012310.1_pt1 | contig 21245 bp, 17 predicted proteins | sample 3393921 | NCBI WGS metagenome assembly VAOW01 (sample SAMN08290428, study PRJNA428436) | hydrothermal vent metagenome | isolation source: Deep-sea hydrothermal vent chimney | place: Indian Ocean: Southwest Indian Ridge | depth 2742 m m | reverse complement strand
TGGAAATCTACTTTCGAGCCTACCTGGATCGACACCCGCCGCTAAATCTAAAAACACAGGTAGCGGAGGGTCTATGGCTCCTCTCACCCTGTTATTTATAATGCTGGCTTTACTGTATAACAGGCGAAACTATCGCACTAACAACTAAGGAGAACGGTAATTAGTAAGTGGCTGCAAGGTACGAGCCATCTGAATAAATTCATCAGCCAGCATTGGTTTACTGAAATAATATCCCTGAATAGTTTCTGCGCCACGCTGGCGCAGAAACTCAAACTGCTCCTGTGTTTCCACCCCTTCACCGACAATACCCAACCCAAGGCTATGTGCCATCGCAACAATCGCATCACACAACGCCTGACCATCCGGGTCAGTGCCAATATCATCAATAAAAGCTTTATCAATTTTCAATACATCGAAGGGAAAGCGTTTTAAATAACTAAGTGATGAGTAGCCGGTACCAAAATCATCAATGGATAAACGAATCCCCATTGTTTTGAACCGGTTGAGAATATCAATCACGTGCGGAACATCTTTCATCAATAGACGCTCGGTAATTTCCAGCTCCAGACAGTCGCCTGATAACTCATGGCGTTCAAGTACATTAGCAATATTTTCAACAATACCTTTACCACGAAACTGCCGTGTGGATAAATTGACCGCAACATACAAATTATTTATTTTATTATTACTACGCCACGTTTTAATATCTGCGCACACCGTATCCAGTACCCAGTTACCAATATCAACAATTAAGCCACTTTCCTCAGCCAACGGCACAAATTCTTCCGGTGATACTTCACCAAGCGCTTCATCCTCCCAGCGAATTAATGCTTCAGCGCCCACCACTTTCTGCGTTCGCGCATCTATCAATGCCTGATACTTCAGATAGAAATCTCCATTTTCCAGCGCACCACGAAGCTTGTTATCGATTTCAACCCGCTTCATTACAATGTCACTCATTTCGGTGGTAAATACCACGTAGTTATTCCGGCCCTTACGTTTACTGCGGTACATCGCCGTATCTGCATTACGCAGAAGAATATGCGGATCATCACCATCTTCTGGGAATAATGCAATACCGGCACTTGCCGTTACTGAAAATTCCATACCATGAACGATACAGGGTTGTGATACCCGCTGTAAAATTTCTTTTGTTTTATGTTTTACTACATCAATAAATGAATAATTACCATCAGCCTGAGGATCATCCACCTCAATTAGCATAATCAAAAACTCATCGCCACCCAGACGGGCAACCGTATCAAAATCACGCACACAGGCTTTTAGCCGCCCCGCCATATATTTCAGAAACTCATCTCCTGCCCCGTGTCCAAGCGTATCATTAATATTTTTAAAATGGTCAAAATCCATGTACAACAACGCGATGTGTCTGTGTTCACGAATTGCATTTACTATCGCCTGCTGGATGCGGTCATAAGCCAGGGTACGGTTAGGCAGATCGGTTAATTTGTCATAATTGGACTGATAAAGCAGGCGTTCTTCGTAATCTTTTCGCAGAGAAATATCTTCCTTAATAGCAAGATAATGTGTGCTTTCATTATTTGTATTTTTTATTGGTGAGATGGTTACATTTTCCCAGAATAACTCCCCGTTTTTCTTTTTATTATAAAGTTCACCCGTCCATGACTGGCCTGAAATAATAGCTGTCCACAGTTTTTTAAACTGTATTGCCGGGGTATAACCAGAGTTTAGAATTCTCGGGTTCTGACCGATTAGCTCGCGCTCACTGTAACCACTAATACAGCACAACTGAGGATTTACATATTCAATATTGCCATCAAGGTCCGTAATCATTACCGACACCGGGCTTTGCTCTATCGCCTGAGATAACTTGCGTAAATTATCCAGCGTTAATTTATGGCTATTGACTTCATCTTCCAGATCAACAATCAGATTCTGCACACTTCGTGTCATTTCATTAAAGGCATTAGCTAGTCCGCCTACTTCATCATTCGCTTCTACCTCTGCCTGTGCTGCCAGGTCCCCCTCTGTAATCTGTTTCACCACCTGGGTTAAGCGTTTTACCGGACCAAGTAATAAATGTGTCGTCGCCAATACTATCATCACCACAATAAGCGCAATAATACTAACCAGCACCATAGCGCTATTTTCCTGTGCCGCCACTGGCTCCATAATAGCTGACAACGGTTGAGAAGTAATAATTATCCAGGGTTCCGTCTCAAGTTTATACACAGCAGAAAGAAATTTTGCATTACCCAGCCCTCTATATTCACTTTCAATAATAGGTGCATCAAAAGATATTCGCTTCACTTTTTCTACCCAGTCTGGTGATTCAGTATCTTTTTGTGAAACATCTTTTGGTAATCGATGCTGGTGAATAAGTCGCTGCTTCACTTTTTCGCCTATGGGTACAGCCAATGTATAATTTAGATCTTTGCGCCGACTATGAACCAGCCGCAGGTAGTTTTCATCCAGTAATTCAACAAAAGCTCCCGGCCCGGTTGTGCGTTGTATTCGATCGAATATTCTGGCAAAAATCCGAGTGCTGTATTTTACCCGCAACACACCAATTAATTTACCGGAAAGATCCCGGATGCTACTGCTATAAACCATATACGGTTCGTCATGATGAAATTTGATAGACGAACGATAACTTTTATTATTATCCTTAACCAATTGATAATACGCCTGCCTGCTTTCATTTTTACCGATATTTTCCTCATCTGTATCAAGAATATTAATACCATTTTTATTTAAGATGGCATAGGAAAGGATATTGGATCCCTGACGGGATTTAAAGGCACGCAATATTTCCAGTATAGCCTGACGATTAAAGGGTGGCGCAGCTTTGCGGGTAATAAAATGAATGATCGCAGGTAATGCAGCTTCTGTTTCAATATACTGACTGTTCTGGCGGTTAAGATTATCAATCTTTTCCGCATAACTTTTGGCTGTGGTCAATAGTAATTTATTGGCTCCCTGCCTGAGATTTTCGCTCATAATATAGCCGTCAAGCAATGCGAGCACACCAAGCGATGTCAAAACAATAACAAGAAATGCCGTTAGTAATTTTGAACGCAGCGTATACTGGTGAGCGACAAATACACCCACCACCAGCAAAAATAAACCGCTACTGACCAGTAATATTGCCAGTGTTAACAACACCGCGCCAGCCCTCTGCTAATTTTATAGTGGCAGTATGCCTTTGCCCTTTGTTTTATCATAATGTTTTATTCATTACTGTATAATTTACGTATTTAAGGCAACCTTGCTTAAGTATAGTCAATTAAATAAAACTCTTTACCTATAACTAATGAAGAAACAACAGGCACCCTGCGGTAGCTGGTTATCGCCAATTAACAGTCAGATGGTCGTTTCCGATGCAGTTTCTCTGGATGAAATTCAGCTAAATGCCGATCAGCTCTTTTACCTTGAACGCCGCCCGAACGAACAGGGCCGATGCGTAATTGTAGCGTCAATAAATGGACAAACATTCGATATTATACCCGCCCCTTACAGCGCACGCTCTCGTGTACACGAATACGGCGGCGGGGTTTACTGCATCGGTGATGATAATTCAGTCTATTTTGTTAATGATAACGATCAGGATATCTATCGCGTCAAATCACAGACCATACAGCGCATCACCCAAAACCCCCACCTGCGCTTTGCCGACCTGACTTATGATGCAATACATCAATGGATTATTGCTATATGTGAACAGCATATTATACCGGACAAACAGGCAGAACCAGGCTCTGAGCAGCACAATGAAGCGAAAAACTTTATTGCTTCCATCCACATCAATAGCGGCGAGATCAGCATACTTTGCCAGGGGTATGACTTTTACAGCAATCCCCGTCTCAGCCCAGACGGGAGAAAACTATGCTGGTTATGCTGGCGCCACCCCAATATGCCCTGGGACAACACCGAGTTATGGCTGGCGGATGTCGATAACACTGGGCAGATCAACAGCCCACGGCGAATCGCTGGTCATTTTACCAGTAATGATAATGCTGTCCATAACATTTCTATCTGCCAGCCCCGCTGGTCAATAGATAACCACCTGTATTTTATTTCAGATGAAAACAACTGGTGGCAGATCTATCGTTATGAGGAAGACATAGATAACACATTGATTTCTATTGAAAATAATGATATAGGCCAACCACAATGGGTATTTTCACAGTCTGATTATGCCTTCCTTACCCCTACGCAGATACTCACTCACTATACTGTCAACAGATATCATTATCTGGTTATTATTAATACCCGGAAACCACAACAAACAACTATTATATATGCCCATGATGATACACAGACAGGCGAGCAATGGCAGAACTTTGCTTCCATTCAGACCAATAAACAGCAAGTTGCATTAATTGGTGCATCTCCAACACAGTTTCCCGCCGTGATTAGCGTAGCGGGATCAGATATTCTCCAGCTAGCTAACCGTGCTTCTATAAACTTCCATACGATTGCTATTTCATCAACACTGCCTGTTGCCGCTGGCTATCTGTCACAGGCGCTGCCGGTTCAATTTAACAACCGTCACCAACAACCAGTGTATGCTAATTATTACCCTCCGACCAACCCGCGATTCACCGCAACCGATAATGAGAAACCACCGCTAATCGTCATTTGTCACGGTGGGCCAACCGCCTGTGCAGACATCACACTGGACCCTAAAAAACAGTTCTGGACTTCCAGAGGGTTTGCCCTGCTCGATGTTAATTACAGTGGAAGCAGTGGTTTTGGTCGCGCCTATCGCCAGCGCCTGCATGGCCAGTGGGGAGTACTGGATGTTGAAGACTGTTGTGATGGCGCTCAATTTATGGTTACACAGGGGTTGGCAGACAAACAACGGCTCATTATCCGTGGTAGTAGTGCCGGTGGCTACACGGTTTTATGTGCCCTAACTTTTCATCGGGATTTTTCTGCCGGTGCCAGTTATTATGGTATAGCCGAACTGGAAAGCCTGGCAAGTGATACACATAAATTTGAATCGCGTTATCTGGATAGCCTGATCGGCCCTTATCCAGACAAAAAACAGGTTTATCAGCAACGCTCGCCGCTTTATCACAGTGAAAAGCTAAATTGCCCTGTTATCTTTTTTCAGGGCATGGAAGATAGTATTGTACCCAAGGAGCAGGCCAAAAAGATGATTGATGCTCTGGATAAAAAAGGGATTGCTGTGGCCAGCCATTTTTTCGCAGGGGAACAACATGGGTTTAGAAAAGCGGAAACTATCATTACCACACTGGATAACGAATTATATTTTTATGCGCAGATATTTGGCTTTGAAACTAAAGACGGCATACCCATTAAGATAAAGCATCATAAATAAACTACCCCGTAGCAAACTGTTGGGCTGTATATTAATCAGACGGGTTAGATCTTACACACTCATTTCACAGCAAGCAGGGAATCAACCCCATGGCGATTAGTTTAAGAAAATTAACAGGGGTGCCCTAACGACCAGGACGAAGCCTGCTTAAAAATAGTTAACCTCGAAACGCTCATTATCCAGCTTCAGAAGTTCACCATAATGTGTAGTAAATGTGCCCGTGGCTTTATCCTGATAATAAAGTTTCAGATTCTCCTCAATAACCTTAAATGCAATCTCCTCCCAGGGAATTTCTTTTTCCTCCACCAGCGCAACCTCCAGACTTTCTATCCCTGCACTGGCCTTACCACCAACCAGCTCACCCCGATACATGGTATATATCTGGTTAATATGCGCAATACTAAAAACACTGAATAGTGTCATATTAGTTAATTTTGCATTGGCTTCTTCAACCGTTTCACGGACAGCACCTTCGCGGTTACTTTCACCATTTTCCATAAACCCGGCCGGCAACGTCCAGAGCCCATACCGAGGTTCAATTGCCCGTTTACACAAAAGAATTTTATTTTCCCATTCAGGAATGCAGCCGGTGACAACTTTGGGATTTTCGTAATGGATGAGATGACAGTTATTACACACATCACGTAAACGATTATCCCCCTGAGGAATTTCCCGGTTTACTTTTTCACCACATTCTGAACAAAAATTCATACTTTTCTCATTAAAAGTTTTATCGCCGACTCAGGCTTCAATATCCGGAATAAGCCGGTCAGCAATTTTGGCAATATTTTCCTTGAGACGTAACTTGCGTTTTTTAAATCGTTTAAGTTGTAACTCCTCTACATCTGACGCATTAGTCAGACGGGTAATAACATCATCAAGGTCGCGATGTTCGAGTTTCAGCTCATAAAGTTGCTGCTCCAGCATCTCTCGCTCTTCGTCTGTTAACGGTTCTCTCATACCTGTCTCAAATCACTCTAAAATACTGTTCTCTAACGTTAATAGCTGATAAAACTAGCAGTTACTAAGGAGAACGGTAATTAGACGACATTCAGTCGCAGTATCAATCAATTCAAAAGATTGGGGTTTTCAAAAATAGCCCAGCTCAGCGTTGCAGCTCTCACCAATGGAATAACCATTGCTTTCAAACTGCGCCTTGATCTGAACTATTTTTGAACCACTAAATGTCGCCTAATTACCGTTCTCCTTAGTATATAATCATACAGCAATATCTCCATTATCGCGGCTATTCATAATAAATAAATCATCACCCTATTCTCATCACTGAACTATGCCTGATATAATATGACTAATTACATTTACCCGAGAAAACAATGGATCAGAAACAGGCCGATGATATTCGCCAGCAGGTACGAAACAGTTATACGCAGGTTGCTGAGGCCAGTGATAACGAAAGCTGTTGTGGAACCGAGACAAGCTGCTGTGGCGTATCGAATGATGACGCCATTAACACCCTGGTTTCCACTCGCCTTGGCTATAGTCAGGATGATCTGGACACAGTACCTGATGGTGCTGACATGGGACTCGGCTGCGGTAATCCACGTGCCATCGCCGGTATCCAGCGGGGCGAAACCGTACTCGATCTGGGTAGTGGCGGTGGCTTTGACTGTTTTCTGGCGGCGGCTGAAACCGGTGAACAGGGTCAGGTTATTGGTGTAGACATGACACCCACCATGATTTCCAAAGCACGTGCTAACGCGGTAAAAGGTCAATACATTCAGGCAGAGTTTCGCCTCGGTGAAATTGAACATCTGCCGGTAGCCAATGACAGCATTGATGTAATTATTTCCAACTGTGTTATTAACCTGTCCCCAGATAAAAAACAGGTTTTCGCTGAAACTTATCGTGTACTCAAACCCGGTGGCCGCCTGGCTATTTCTGATGTAGTGGCCAGCATGGAGTTACCAGATGAAATAAGAAATGACCTGGCGCTTTATTCCGGTTGTATGGCCGGTGCCTCGCAGAGCAGTGAGTTACAGTCGATTCTCGAAACACTGGGGTTTGAGCAAATTAATATTGCACCAAAAGATGAATCAAAAGATTTTATTAAAGACTGGGCTCCGGGACGTGGAGTAGAAGATTATGTTTTATCGGCAACCATTGAAGCGGTAAAACCTCAACACTGCTCCCACGGCAGACCATGATAACGCCAGCCCCCTTTGGTACTACGGTGATGATTATCATCCAGCTCACCTTCAAACCCTTCATTTACATGCACCACATTCGTCAACCCGGCTTCCATTAGTACTTTGCCGGCTTCTTCCGAACGATTTCCACTCCGGCAGATTAAGATAATGGGGATATCACCACTACTTTCATGTAAGCCACCCAGTGCCAGTTTACGAATTTCAGTAGCAAAAAGAGGGTTTATTTCCCAGTCTGGTTCATCAATCCAGGGGACATGGATAGCCCCAACCGGGTGGCCAACAAAAAGATATTCCATGCTGGAACGTACATCAATCAGCAATGCTCGTGAATTTTCCTGACACAGCGCCCAGGCATCTTTTGCGGTAATTTGTTTTACGTTAACAGACATCATACACAGCGCCCCAAATTATTTCTTTATCTGATCAGAATCGCCTTGATCCACATACTGGATAAATGCCGTAAATTTCTCTACCAGAACAGACAGGGCGGCTTCAGGAACACTGGCAAATTCGCCCGCCATAATATCCCTGCAACATTGCGTTAACGCATTCGCCGACAACACCGTTACCGAGCCAGAACATTTATCCTTCTCAGCGCTGACCTGTTTCTGCCTTCCCTTCTCGTGATAATACGCCTGTTGGGTACCATCTGTACACTGCAAACTAGCCAGTACGTCTATTGCCTGCTGTAATAACTGCTGAAATGAAACATTGCCGGCCATACTCAATGCACTACAGCCAACATGTAAAACCAGATGAATTTTTTCACTACCCAGATCAAACACCAGTTTACTGATGGCCTGTTCAATGCGTGCCACCATCATACGAGTTTGCTGTTCATCAGTATGAGGAAGAATCAGCGCAAAACGTGACAGACCCAGTCTTGCTGCAACATCTTCCTGCCGCATAATAGCCTGCAACCGTTTGACTACGGTTAGCAAAATCGTCTGTGCCACTTTTTTGCCAAAACGCAGAAAATACTGCTGCACACCCGTTATTTCGACCACACAGACGCTGACCGGCAAATGATGGCGTTGCGCATAAGAGACCGCTTTTATTCCCTGCTCAGCCAGCGCATTAGCGGTATATAATCCTGTCAGCTGATCATAGGCACTTCTTTCTTCCAGCTCAACGACTTTGCGTGATAACTGTGCGTAAGACTTTGCTCGACTGAGCAAATCAATGGAGCTAAAAGGCTTCAGGATAAAATCTGTTGCGCCGGCATCCATTGCCCGCTGTTTTACACCCTCATCATCCTCTACCCCGGTAAGAATAACCACAGGAAGCTCACTGAGCGATCTTTTTTCTGACTCACGTATCTTTTTCAGTAAAGCCATACCATCCATATAAGGCATATTTAAATCACTAAAGACCACCGATATACTTGTATGTTGTTGCAAATAATCCCAGCCCTGCTGTCCATCTTCAGCTAATTGAACAATATAATCCCTACTCAACATCTTTTTTGCCGCCAGACGAATCACTCGGGAATCATCGACAATGAGTATCTGTGTTTTTTCCGGGCCAGAACTATTCATAATAAAATCTCGATTAGTGAACGATTAAATAGAGGCTTCAGATTAAGGGCGCCTCTATTACTATCATAGAAATGCTGGTGCATTTTTCCTGTAGCGGTAAAAATCGAGATTGCACCCTCAACATCACCCTGCTGATTATATTCATTAGAGCTATAATTTCAAAGCATAGCTGGATATCTCTAACATACTAACAGGATGGATGAAAAGGATACTTATTGTTAAAGGCCGTCAGCCGCAGGGATGCGGGTGTCGAGCTTACATGGAAGTATTTACAGCGTGTCTTAAACAATAAGTATCCTTTTCATCCGTTTCAGTAATATTTATCTATTTTGCCCATAAAGCACTATAATCAGAGGAGGATTAAATTGTTTTTATAGCTGAAATGAAACCATTAATGGCACGGATTATCTAAATGCGAAAACGAAAACAGAAAAAAAAATTTAAAGCAAGTCGTTATGACAAACTGGTGGTTGATATTAAAAATAACCTGACCACTCGTATTAGTGATTTAATTTCCAGATTGCTGAATTCCGCTCAGGATAACCTGTTCGATATGGCCGAGGCGGCGGCAAACAATGAAGACCATAACCGTTATTTCGAGCTAATGAACCAGATCAGGTCACTGAAATCGGGTCTAGCAGAAACTTACCTGAAAGAAATTAAAAAATCGCTGGTGCCTGCCAGCAAATACTTATCAAAACATAAGTCAGAAACTAATGAAACGGGTGAACTTAGCCTGATTGATCAGGATGAAATGGAGGGCATGGTACTGGTCAAAAGTATTGGTGGTCGTGCAACCGCACAATACAGCGAACAGCTATCGCACCTTGAAGCCCGGCTGAAACAGCTTGCATTAAAAACAGAAACCGTGTTTGACAGCGAAGCAATTACACCTACCAGTTTTTGTCAGGTATTTGATAACAGCCTTGGTGACCATTTTGATAATATTAATAAAAAGATTCTGTTTCATATGTTCCAGACGGAAGTCGCCAATAAACTGGAATCTCTGTACGACTCACTCAATAACCGTCTGATTGATGCTGACATCCTACCCCAGATTAAACTGAATATTCACGAAAAACAGCACATACACAATCAGAGTAGCAGTCAATTAGCCGAGCAGAAGCCGGAGGAATCCCCTGCAACAGGTGAACAGCCTGAAGCGTCCACTGCAGAAGGCAACCATAGTGGAATCACCCCTGGTGCTTCGTACGCAGGGTCATCCCCGGCAGGAGCCACTATGGGATCGATCCCTGCTAATATGGGTGCGGGTGCGGGTTTTGCTGAAAACACCATGAGTAATATGGTACCCGGTGGCTTTGCCATGACAGCCACCCCTGGAGACAACTATCGTCATCACCAGCATGATGCCCTTTATTCCGGTGCACAGAGCAACTATCCTTCTAGCAGTGGAGGAGCTTCAACAAACGCATCTGATACGGGTTTTTCAGGACAGTCATCAGCCAACCCCACTACTGGTAATGCACAAAACGGCGCCACCACAGCAGGCGTAAACAATAATGATTTCCAACATTATACCGCTGGGATTCCGGCCAGACAGGTTGGTCAGGTGCTGGGTAATTTTCTTGGTACTCCCATCAACCAGAAAACATTAGCACATGGTACACCTGGGCCAGATAGCTCGGTATTCCCTGCAGGTACTACTCAATATTTTGGCCATCAGGAGATTATCCAGGCTTTATCCGGGTTACAGACACAACCACAGTTTATACAATCGGAAGAAAACCGATTTGATGCAGAAGTTATTAAACGGGCAGTAGTGAATGAACTAGCCAAAGTGACGGGCGGTGTTGTTACCAAAGGCTTAAATCAGATTGCAGAAAAAACCATTGACTTTATTGAGCTAATCTTTGATGCCATTATTGATGATGATGGAATTTCAGACACCATTAAAACATTGTTACTGCGCTTACAAATCCCCATTATCAAAGCATCCATGTCGGATCCTGAATTTTTTATCTATGATGATCATGCGGCAAGGGTATTACTCGATAGAATTACAGAAGCAGGCGTTGGAGTAAATGATCATACCGATGAGATGTATATTCATCTGGATGAAATTATTAGTACTATTCTGACTGAATATGATCTGAGTCTTGAAATATTCCAGAATGCACTGGATAAGCTTGATAAAATCATCGAAACGCAAGAGGAGATTGCACGCAAAAAAGAACAGCAGGTTCAACAAAAAACCTTGCGCAACCATGCCCGCAGTACGGTATTAAAAGCGCTTCGTGTCGTTACCAGTGGAAAAATATTACCTGAAGCGGTTCACCCGTTAATACTCAAACGCTGGCCAACCCTGATGTTTAATCATTATTTGCAATACGGCAAAGAAAATGACGAGTGGGTTACACTGGTTGAAACCTTACGGGACGTTATTGATAGCGTCCAGCCACTAATTGCACCTGAGGATCTGACTATTCTGCTGGCTGACAAGGATGAAATTCTTGCTGCTGTACGTGATTACCTGGTCGATACAATCAAATCTGAAAAAGATATCAATGAAGTCCTTGATGGCCTGATAAAAACCTATGAACTGCATATACAGGATGCCACTTTTAGTGACCAGGAAGTTCAACAGGCGGAAGAAACTATCGCAGAAATGGAAGAGGAAGCCGATGACCTTAAGGAGAAACTCAGCCGCCATGAACCGCTACCTGAAATACCCACCAATCTTGTACCGGGTACATGGTTCCAGCTTTACATGGGAGAAGACCAGCTTGCCCGCCGTTGTAAACTCTCCGTTATTGTACCGGAAGATGCCAACCTGATGTTTGTAAATCATAAAGGGGAACTTATTATTGAAAAATCATTTGATGAATTCAACGCTGAAATTGCTACAAACAAAACAAAAGTAATTATGGAACACTCTGTTTTCGACAACGCATTACGCACAGTAATCACCCATCTGAATCACTAAAGAAATCTCTGAAAAACGCTGCCTTTTTTATATTACATCGGCAAATATCTGCCTGTTAGTAAAATACACAATGTACCTGACAAGCACCAGACTCCTGTAGTCTTTCACAGGTACTTCCATCTATTTGCTGATCGAAACTGTAGGATACAGGGTCGCGATCCAGACTATTAGTCACTCCCTGCAAATTATGGTTTACCTGATTATTAAATATTAATTTGTTTTTCAATTTCCTAAATCGCATTCCCTGCAACAAAACCAGGCGGCTCAGGTTTTTCATCCTGCTAGTGCCAGCACTGATTGCCTTCAATATTATAATTGATTCCAATTTGGTATCCTTTCAACGTATAGGTACATTTTATAATTGATATTTCTGGCAGTACGATATTATCCTGTATACGCTTAACCACTGATAGATTTCTGTCATCCCCCGGAATGAATCAGTGGTTCTCTGAATGTCGATATATCACCTCTTTTTAATCGCTGGTGGTACCCAGCGGCCATCCAGTGCCTGAGGTTCTGGTTCATACAGACGCAGAGTTAAACCCAGAGTGCCACTGGCCGGTGATGGTAGCCAGTTAGCTTCCCTGTCCTTGCCAGGAGATTTGTGTTGAATGTAAATATCGAGCGAGCCATCGGCGTTGTATTTCATTTTGTCACGATCACCCAGGGCATATCGGTTGAGCTTGTTGGCAACCTGGAAGCCCGCAGCGTCGTACATAGTGAGTGACCAGAAAGCACCCACGGGTGGCAATTCATTCCTGGTAAAATGTATGACATACCGATTTTCACCCGTTACGGGATTACCGTTGGCATCGCTGACGTTTAACGGATAGATGGCATCTTCGGGCTGATTCGCACCCAGGCCGACCTGGGCAACGATGGCACGTTTCATGTAGAAGTCACCGTAAACGCCCATGGTCGAGGTATTCATCTGCCAGCCGTTAACGATAGGTGCTATTGAAGGCAATACTTTTTTCATCAATTTGGGTGCCTCAACCATGGCGCGTTCAAGTGCCTTTTTTACCACTGGTGAAGCCTTATTAAAGTCAAAGCTTTCGCCCGCTACGATACCGATACGTTTCATGCGCGCCAGGATAGACCAGTCCGTGACGTGTGGTTTGTTAACCTTCATTAGTTCTGCGCCATAGCTGAAGTACTTCTGTGCCGACATGGTGTCCACCTGTACAACGGGTGGTGTTTTCATGTCCACACTGGGATCACTTTTGAAGGGTGCTGCGACAATGCTTTTCTTCCCCCACTGCGAAAGTGGTGTAATTTTGTAGCCATCCTGCACCCTGTGGACGGCTGCATAATCTTTTTTACCATTGGTTTGGGTTCGACCGATGATCCAGACGTAGGGCGTGGGGGCGATGATGGATTCCATACCTTTTGGTAATTTGCCTTTCCAACCCTGTGGGACGACAGCATAATGCTGTGCTTTATCACCACTGGTGCGCGAGCCCGGCACAGCGAAGACATCGGTCCACATATCCATCATCGGCAGCATGAAGTAGCGGCCGTGCGTATTTTGTGAGGAAACCACCATGGGACCCTGTGTCAGGTCGAGGTAGGCAAATGAGTATAGTGTATCGAAGTTAGGCCGCACGACTTCACGAAAATCGGCTGCCGGGAAAGTTCTCATGTTGTGGAAGACATTTTCTGGTCCATAACCAGCTTTTTTTCCAGCGGGCAGATTAGTGACCACACGCCGTGTCACATCCATGGCGATTATCGGGTAAAAGTAGATGTAAGCTCTGAGAGCGATTGCGTACGCTGCTTCCTGCTCGGAAATTTCATGGCCAGTCTTTGCATTGACCGTTGCCAACGGCAGACACATAATAAATGTCATCACATAAATAAAGACTTTCAGTCGTATTGATTTCATCATTTTTATTCTCCTTGATTAGCTGCTCTGGATATAACGAGGGTAGCAGCGGTTGCAAAAATTGTAAAGGTACAGGTACGCGGACATACACACGGTTGCGGAAATCTGCGGTCTGAGTGAGCGTACTTTTCAGCGCAGATTAACGGACTGCGATTTAAGCTATTCGGCTGTGCTTGCTGAAACACGTGTGAAACTGGCAGAACAGTGGCTCAGAGATCTCGACCGGCCGATTACGGAAATAGCTTTTTCTCTGGGATACCTGACTGGGACATAAACTAAAAAATCTACAGGATATAACCGCGCTCATCATGCTGACTGATATCCAGACCTTCTGTTTCCTCTTCTTCACTCACGCGTAATCCCACTACAGCGTCCACTATTTTCAGTGAGATGAAAGTTAACACGACTGTCCAGACAATAGTGGCCAGAATGCCTGTTAGTTGCACACCAATCTGTGAGCCCATGGTTACTCCATCTGCCAGGCCTGACCCACCAAATTTTGATACCACAAAAATTCCAGCAAGCAGAGTACCAAGCATTCCACCAACACCATGAACCGGGAACACATCAAGAGAATCATCAATTTTTAACGTTTGCTTGATAAAACCGGTAGCAAAGAAGCAGACGGTGCCGGCGCTAATACCAATAATTAACGCCCCCGCCGGACCAACATAACCCGAGGCAGGGGTAATCGTACCCAGCCCGGCAACCATACCAGTAACAATCCCCAGGGCACTGGGTTTGCCATATTTATACCATTCCAGCAATGACCAGACTATCGCCCCACAGGCCGCACTGATATGGGTGGCCAACATCGCCATGCCAGCATCACCATTTGCCGCTACTGCACTGCCAGCATTAAAGCCAAACCAGCCAACCCATAACATACCGGCACCAGTGACCGTCATGGTCATATTATGTGGCATCATCGCGGTACTCGGAAAACCTTTACGATGACCAATTACCATTGCCGTGACAATCGCCGCCACCCCGGCAGTAATATGAACTACCGTACCCCCGGCAAAATCCAGCAGGCCTTCTTTTGCCAACCAGCCGCCACCCCAGACCCAGTGACAAACTGGAAAATATACCACGGTAACCCAGATAATACTGAACAGCAGCATGGCAGAAAATTTCATCCGTTCGGCAAAACCACCAATAATTAAAGCCGGAGTAATGATGGCAAAGGTCATCTGGAACATGACAAAAACTGATTCAGGTAATGTCCCTCTTAAACTCCCGCGGCCAACCTCTAGCAGAAAAATATTATTCAAACCACCAATCCAGGCATTCATACTCCCTCCATTGGAAAAGGCCAGACTATAACCATAGATTACCCATATGATGGATACCACACAGGCAATGGCAAAACACTGCACTAATACCGACAGCACATTTTTTTCTCTTACCAGCCCGCCATAGAATAATGCCAGGCCGGGCAGGGTCATAAACAGAACCAGTGCGGTCGAGGTGAGAACCCAGGCGGTATCGCCACTATCAGAACCTGCTGCCCGTGCAACCAACGGTAAAAGGAGCAAAGATAATATGGATATAAGTTTGATTACATTTTTCATTATATTTTTCTCTCTTTGGTATTAATCATTCACCTCACTACCTTACAATGCCTCATCACCCGATTCACCCGTACGAATACGGATTGCCTGTTCAATATTCACCACAAAAATTTTTCCATCACCAATTTTTCCGGTATTCGCCGCTTGAGTGATGGCATCTATCACTTTTTCAACCGCCTTATCTGCCACCACCATTTCCATTTTTACCTTCGGCAGAAAGTCCACCACATACTCTGCTCCACGATATAACTCGGTATGTCCTTTCTGGCGGCCAAACCCTTTGACTTCAGATACGGTAATGCCGGTTACCCCAACTTCAGATAATGCCTCACGCACATCATCAAGTTTGAATGGTTTAATAATGGCTTTAACAAGTTTCATAAGCACCCCTGACTGTGAATTTTATTAAAATATTTGCACAAGTGTCTTTTTACCATAAATCGCACAGGCATAGCACCAAAAAAGTGCAATGAATATTTTGCACCAGAAATGTGCGCCTGTGCTTGCCAGTAAGTCGAAAGAAAAAAAGGGGTTAAATCTCGGACGAAAAAAAGCCGGGTACAATGTACCCGGCTGAAACTAGCAGGAGTCTATTATTTGCTAGTAACTATTGCCTAAAAGTTATAGGCACGCTCATCGTGCTGGGAAATATCCAGTCCTTCGGTTTCCTCTTCTTCACTAACTCGCAGACCGATCAGTGCATCCAGTACCTTGAGAATAATGAAAGTCATAATCAGCGTGTAGACCAGCGTTGCCATAATACCAACTAACTGCGCGCCAACCTGTGAACCGATACCGGTAATACCATCAGCAAAGCCGACACCACCCAGACTCGGCGCACAGAATACACCAGTGAGTACTGCGCCAATGATACCGCCGACACCATGAACACCAAAGGCATCAAGCGAATCATCATAACCAAATATTGGTTTCAGTTTGACCGCAGCAATAAAACAACCGATACCAGCCGCTGCACCAATAGCCAGTGCACCCATCGGACCAACATAACCCGATGCCGGTGTAATAGCTACCAGACCAGCCACTGCACCCGAAGCAATACCCAGCACACTTGGTTTACCATGTATCAACCACTCACTAAACATCCACACCATTGCTGCCATGGCCGTTGCAATCTGAGTAACCGCCATTGCCATACCGGCAGTACCGTCAGCAGCCAGCTCACTACCAGCATTGAAACCAAACCAGCCAACCCACAACATACCTGCACCGACAACGGTCAAAATCAGATTATGGGGTGGCATAGCCGTACCCGGATAGCCTTTACGTTTACCCAGTACCAGCGCAGTCACCAGGCCAGCAATACCAGCATTAATGTGTACAACCGTACCCCCGGCAAAATCGAGCACACCTTTACTACCTAACCAGCCGCCAGTACCCCATACCCAGTGGGCAATCGGCGCATAAACTACCAGCAGCCAGATAGCCATAAACCACATCATGGCAGAAAATTTCATACGCTCGGCAAAAGCCCCGACGATCAGTGCCGGAGTAATAATGGCAAAAGTCATCTGGAACACCATAAAGACAGTTTCCGGGATGGTACCAGTAAGTGAATGAACCCCGACAGTGGCAAGGAACATCTTGCTCAGTCCGCCCCAGTAAGAACCTGCACCGCCAAAAGCAATACTATAACCAACCACTGCCCACAGTACCGTTACCATTGCGGTAATAGCAAAACACTGCATCATCACCGACAGCGCGTTTTTGGAACGTACCATACCGGCATAAAACAGCGACAGACCTGGAACTGTCATAAACAGTACCAGTGCTGTGGCAGTCAGCATCCATGCGGTGTCACCACTATTAAGTGAGTCGCTTGCATAGGCGATGGAAGGTATAACTGCCAGCACTCCCAGCAGGGCCGTTGGCAAGTTAAAAAATCGTCGAATACTCATCATTCAAGTCTCCTGAAAATATTATCTTAAAGTGCTTCCGAACCCGTTTCACCGGTTCGAATGCGCATAACCTGTTCAATCGTTGAAACAAAAATTTTGCCATCACCAATTTTGCCGGTATTAGCTGCTGCGCGAATGGCATCAACTACTTTTTCACTAATCTCTGCTGCCACGGCAATTTCAACCTTTACCTTAGGCAAGAAATCCACCACATACTCCGCACCGCGATACAACTCGGTATGGCCTTTCTGACGACCGAAACCTTTTACTTCGGTCACTGTGATACCCTGCACACCAATCTCGGATAAGGCTTCACGCACATCATCGAGTTTGAAGGGTTTAATGATTGCAGTAATCATTTTCATATTTATTTCTCCTGGGAATATGCCTGCTCCCGTTATTGGGAGCAGACCGGATCAACTCATCGTTTTAATACTGGTTTAAACTAACAGGAACGGCTTAAAGCTGAAAATCCTTGCTATAGCTAACAGTGAAGCGGACCGCATCCATATTATCTGATAAACCACCGACCGCTTTATTACTCTGTTTTACATCGTTTTTATCCACCGCAAGAGAAAAACCGTTTTTGCTCAGACTGGCACCAACATGGTTGTAGTTGATATGGCCGTTTGTGAATTTATTATTGTTTGTAAACTGGTAGGCACCGGCATAAATGCTTGCATCCATAGGACCGGCAGCAAAATCTGCTTTAATATGGTAATAGATATCGCCGCTATCAAAAGCCGCATCTTTATTACCCGAACCTGCATCAACCGTGTAATTCAAGCCCGCAGTGATAATACTGAATGTACCCGATGCATAAGCCTCCGTGTAATTAAACTGAGGCGCTGAGGTGTACTGGTAGGTAATCGCCCCCAGGTCATAACCAAACCCACCAACATTACTGGAAAGCCCACCATAAAGGTCTATTTCACCATTACCAGGAAGCCCGGAGTTACCTAGATTCGAAATCCATGCACCGCTATACAGACCCATATCGTTTTTCCAGTCCACACTGCCCTGTACAGCAGCATTATCACCAGAATACGTTGTACCACGGAAAATATAGTTTGAGAAAGCGCCCGCTGTCGCGGTCACATCGGCCGCAGCAATACCACTGGTTAACGACACAGCAACGGCTGTTGCTAAAACAATTAATTTTTTCATATTGAAAGACTCCGATTAAAAATATAATAAATATAAGCAGTAAAAACTGTTATACGACAGACTTAAGCACCTACCATGCCAACTAATAAATTTACAATATAAACAATAAGTTAAGTATATTTTTATTATCTGAAAATAAATGCATTCTTCCTTTTTAGTTCTATTTTGGTGCGCAGACAGATGACCCGACCTATTTTGGTGCGCACCATTTCTGGCGTAGAAAAATCCATCCCTGACCATTGTTTCAAGGTAAAATACTTTCACTCACCGTCACCCAACAACATAAACCATGAAACAGACATTCATTGATGAACTAACACAACGCATCAGCAAACTACTTCCTGATAGCGCGCCCGGTAACGCGCAGACTATCCGCGCCGATATTGAAAATAATATCCATGCGTTATTACAGGAAACCATCAACAAACTGAATCTTGTCAGTCGGGAAGAATTCGACATACAGACAGCACTGTTACAACGCAGTCGTGAAAAGCTGGATAAACTGGAAAAGAAACTTGCTGAAATAAGCTTGCTGAAATGAACTGGCCTGAAACAAACAATCTGAATGAATTCACAACCGGCAATATTTCTGTATAATCCCGATTAAACCCGCACATCTATACGGAAAATCAACCACGGAACGGTTCTTATGAAACTCGCCACAATCCATACCCGTGCTCTTAGCGGTATTAACGCCCCTGAAGTACACGTTGAAGTGCATATTTCCAATGGCCTGCCCGCCCTGTCTATTGTTGGCCTGCCTGAAGCCTCCGTGCGCGAAAGCAAAGATCGGGTGCGTGCGGCAATTATCAATTCACATTTTGAATTTCCTGCCAGAAAAATCACCGTTAATCTGGCACCCGCCGACCTGCCCAAAGATGGCGGACGCTACGACCTGCCAATCGCACTGGGTATACTGGTGGCATCGGAACAACTGGAAATAAATCAGCTCGGCTCATACGAATTTCACGGCGAACTGGCACTGTCGGGTGCATTGCGCAGGGTCAATGGCAGCCTGCCTGTTGCGCTGGCCTGCAAACAGGCGCACAGACAACTGATCCTGCCCACTGACAGTGCCAACGAAGCGGCACTGGTCGAAGGTATTCAGGTATTCTCTGCAAACAGTCTGCTTGGCGTTTGCCAGCACCTGAAGGGGCTGGGGGAACTACCGGTTGCCGATGTCAGCACAGTGATTGAGAAAACTGATCGCCAGCTACCAGACATGGCTGATGTCCGCGGCCAGCACCACGCCCGTCGCGCACTGGAAATAGCCGCTGCTGGCAGACACAATATGTTAATGGTAGGGCCACCGGGAACCGGAAAATCCATGTTAGCCAGTCGCCTCGCCGGTATTCTGCCCCCCATGAGCGAGCAGCAGGCACTGGAAAGTGCCTCTATCTGTTCCATCAGCCATCAGGGATTTGATCTACGTCAATGGAAATTGCGGCCATTCAGAAATCCACACCATACCGCATCCGGGGTTGCCCTGGTCGGTGGTGGTTCCAAACCCACACCGGGGGAAATTTCACTTGCCCATCAGGGCGTGTTATTTTTAGACGAACTCACCGAATACGATCGCCATGTGCTCGATGTATTACGCGAACCCATGGAAACCGGCTGTATCTCCATCTCACGGGCCACTCGCCAGGCTGATTTCCCCGCCCGCTTCCAGCTTATTGCTGCCATGAACCCCTGCCCGCAGGGATACACCTGTGATGGCAAAGACCAGTGTCAGTGCAGCGAGAATCAACAGAAAAAACACCGCAGTAAAATTTCCGCACCATTTCTTGACCGCATTGATATGCATGTAGAAGTCCCACGACTCGACAAAAAAGCACTTGATAGCAACACTCCAAAAGGTGAAAACAGTACAATCATACGCGAGCGGGTAAAAAAAGCCTACCAGCGTCAGCTCACAAGGAGCGCTCACTGCAATGCGGAACTTACCGTCAGTGAAATTGAAACCTTCTGTACCTTACAGCCGCCACAAAAAGCTTTACTGGATAAAGCCATGGACAGGCTCAAACTGTCCGCCCGCGCCTATCATCGTATTTTAAAACTCGCTCGCACCATTGCCGATGTCGATGCCAGCGAGAATATTGAAATATCTCATATTTCCGAAGCCATCAGTTACCGCAGCCTCGACCGGTTTTTTTCCGGCTGAAGAAATACAGCATGACTACCCGTCTCCTATTAATACTGATCTATTAATACTGATCCATTAATACCGGCAGAAAATATTCACTGACCAGTAACGGTTTATCACTGACTTTAAATACCGAGCGCCGTCCCCAGATGGAAGCGCCGGTATCTACATCAATATCCGCCAATAACGTGCGGCAACAACGTTGTGGCAGAGTCATGGTAATCGCCATTTCACCACGTTGCATGGTTCGGTCAGCAAATAACATTGCACCCAGTGGCCGATTACCCAGATTGGCATAACGTCGTAATGCCCCTCTGAGCGTACTGACCGGAATCACCGTACGCGCATAAACCAGTGCCCGTTCCCCATCACATAATAGTACTTCACGAATCAGACAGGCATGGCTATGTTGCAGCCCCATCACCTGTTTTTCATCTGCCGATATACGCTGAAAAGATTGTGATAACAACCTGACATGAAAGGATGCACCATACTGCCGTATCAAACGGGCAGTCAAAGAGGAGGCATCAAATAGCCAGTAGGCAACCTGCGGCGGGATCGGGCGGGGAAGAAATTGT
>VAOW01012857.1_pt1 | contig 21403 bp, 24 predicted proteins | sample 3393921 | NCBI WGS metagenome assembly VAOW01 (sample SAMN08290428, study PRJNA428436) | hydrothermal vent metagenome | isolation source: Deep-sea hydrothermal vent chimney | place: Indian Ocean: Southwest Indian Ridge | depth 2742 m m | reverse complement strand
GTGGTCGGTATGGCTGCGGTATTTGCCGGCGCGGCCCGAGTGCCGATTGCCTCCATGTTGATGATCATCGAAATGACTGGTGGCTACCATCTCATCATGCCCTCGATGCTGGCCGTGGCCATCGCTTTTCTGATGCAGGATTACCTGACACGCCATGCTCGTTATCCAACGCTGTACGAAGCCCAGGTTCCGGCTCCACATGACAGTCCTGCCAATCTGGAGCTGTTTCGCCACGTGGTCGCTGATTATCTGAAAAATAAGCATGTACGGTTGGATAAGAGTGATCTGGATACGATTATTAGTGAGTTGTTGACGGAAGAAAATGATATCCCGATTTTTGGCGGTCGCGAATATCTGGCCGGGATCAAACTACAACCCGGCACAATAGTAGCGGGCAAGGCTATCGTGGACTTGCCCAGGATTGGCGTTCTGGTGGATGATATCGTTCGTGGAGAACAGCATATCGTTCCCGCGGGCCAGACCCGCTTGCAAGTTGGGGATTGGCTAATGGTGGCGGGCAAGCCCGAGGCTATTGCCCAGTTCCGGGAACTAGTCCAGTCACAGGGCTCTTTAGCCGATGAGGGTGTTCCAACTGAAAGTACCCCCTGAGGGTTGGCGGAATCCCTGTTTCCGCTGGGTGCCAGAGATGATGGAGCGACCAACCATGACAATGACTTGCAAGTGTGTTGAGGTTGGGGCAAAAATGTTGAACGAATAGATGGGGGGCGTGTTATGTATGGTGGATTGCAAATCTTGCGCGCCGATATAGCCGGTATGCCGTTGGAATGGGTCGATTACCAACAAGCGGCCAGGCTGTATTATGCCGGCCAGGTAGCCTATAGTTGTGGAACTCAGATTTACACTTTGCGCGGCGGTGTGAATGCCCGCAGCGGACTACGCACCCGTATGGATGTACACGCCATTATCGCGACCATCGGGGTGCAACGCCGCTATACCCATTTTTCGCCGCCTCTCAACAACGAGGCTCTATTTCGCCGGGATGATCATATCTGCATGTATTGTGGCGAATCCTTTTCCGTCAGCGAATTATCACGCGATCATATTCGTCCCTTGAGCCAAGGTGGACGGGATGAATGGACCAATGTGATTGCTGCCTGCAAGCGATGCAATCATCACAAGGCTGGCCGTACTCCAGAGCAGGCCGGGCTGGAACTGCTGGCTGTGCCGTTTACACCTACCCACGCTGAATACGTCTATCTTCAGGGTCGCCGGGTATTAGCCGACCAGATGGATTTTCTGTGCACTCACTTCCCCCGCAGTAGTCCCTTGCGCACCCGGCATGACTGAATGTGCCATTGATTGCGGGATAACTCATGACGCTTGATCTGAATTCTGATCAACCCTCCGCACAACCACAGTTGATCGGCATTCTGCTGGTCAATCTGGGCACACCTCAAGCACCGACACCGCCCGCCCTGCGCCGCTATCTGCGTGAATTTTTATGGGACCCGCGTGTGGTTGAATTCCCCCGCCCGCTTTGGTGGCTCATTCTCAATGGAGTGATCCTCAATCTTCGCCCACGCAAATCGGCGGCAGCCTATGCTAAAATCTGGCAACCGGAAGGGTCCCCCCTGTTGATCTATAGCAGGGCTTTAGTGGGGCGTATCAAATCCATCCTTGAGGCAACCTGGGGAAATCAAATTCAGGTTGCACTCGCCATGCGCTATGGAGAACCCTCTGTGGCTTCAGCACTGGAAACGCTACGCAATAGAGGGATCGATCGTTTACTCGTGTTACCCCTCTATCCCCAGTATTCAGCAACCACCACGGGATCAGTTTTCGATGCGGTGGCAGATGCCCTCAAGTATTGGCGGCGAGTGCCTGCAGTGCATTTTATCAATCATTACCAGGATGATCCCGGCTACATCGCTGCTATGGCGAGACATATCCATAAATATTGGCAGGAATATGGGCGGGAGGAACATTTGCTACTCTCGTTTCATGGTGTACCAAAACGCTATATTCGTGCGGGTGATCCGTATCTGGTGCATTGTCAGGAAACGGTACAAGCGTTGGCGAGAGCCCTTTCCCTTCGGGAAGACGAATGGACGCTCGGTTTTCAGTCCCGCTTCGGGCGGGAAGAATGGCTCAAGCCTTATGTGGCCGGGTTGCTCAAGGACTGGCCACGTCAGGGTATCCGGAATATCGATATATTTTGCCCCGGCTTTGCTGTCGACTGTTTGGAAACTCTCGAAGAAATCGCCATACGAAATAAAGAATTATTTTTGCGTTCCGGGGGAGAGCGCTATACTTACATCCCTGCGTTGAATGATGATCCGGCTCACGCCCAAGCGCTAGCGTCCCTGATCGAACGGTCCTTTTGTGCTTGGTCCAGGGCGGAGCCGGCGGAGTGAAGCGAGATAAATGGGGTTGGCAGCCAATGCCTTGTCCGCCAGGTAATGTATGAGTTTAGTATAGGTATCAATCAGTCCATGCAGCGAAAAAGTGCAATGAGCCAATCTGAGATTGGAGGCTAGCAGAAACGGGTTCACCGAGAGCCTGGATTTCCTGTAATCCCCAACACGGGGTACCCGCAATTCCAAAGTATGACGTAAAAGCGGCATCTAGATCAGCTGATCATGAAGTGAAACAGGGCAAGGTCGAGTGGCTAGCCGTTCGAGCAGATCGCTGGTGTCCTGCTGAAATCTATAGTGCACAAGTGCGCCACTCCCGGGGTTCAGGGTTGGCCAGAAACGATTGCGTGGGTGGGGCAAAATAACAACCGGTCGGAACCTGCTGCAGGCTAGGCTTCAATTGATCTGTGGGCATTTTAGCCGCGCACGCGGATCCAGAGTACATGCCCATTTTCATCGATCGGTCGTTTGGGGATGAGAAAATCACTTTGGTAGAGTATACCAAGGACAAACCGGTTGAGGGTAAAAGACCACCCATGGTCCAGTCCTGTGGTGGCCGTCGCGACCAGCCCCCGAAAGCTGCAACGGCGCGCCTTGCGCAGTACACGCAGACCAGCAAGTTCGGTTTCCATGGAAATATCGGTGATCACGGCGTCGAATTCCACACCCCGATTTTCCAGCAAGCGTATGCCTTCGCCCGCATTGCGAGCCCGTTCGATGTGGGCGCCGCGGGCAGCAAGATCAGCAGTCAAATGTTCAGCATAGAAATTACTGTCATCAACGATCAGAACCCGCTCGAATGTGGGGGAAGCGCCTACATTCGAGCCGTACCAATGTTGGGGAGCTTGCGTGCTCACATTGCCTCCAGAGAATAAAAATGTGTTTTGTACCCCTGATGGCTGGTAGATGTCAAACTTTTACTGAGTGTCGATGGCATCGCGGCATGGCATCGGGTTATCCTTGCCGCCCAGAAATTCACACAAGATGGAATCAATCAGTAAATGGCCCATGATCAACATGACGAAGGCAGGATATTGCGCCCGTGGGAGCGCACCTTTGATCGCGTTCTGACACCATTCGAGGAATTTATCCACCAGCAGACTACCGGTGGAATTCTACTACTGATCACAGCGGTGCTGGCGCTTGTTCTGGCTAACTCTCTATGGGGTGAGGCTTATCGTCATATTCTACAAATTGAAATCGCGATTCATATTGGTCTCTGGCAGCTTAAACTGAGTCTGCATCACTGGATCAATGATGGGTTGATGACCTTATTTTTCTTTTTAGTTGGTCTGGAGATCAAGCGGGAGTTGCTGGTTGGCGAGCTGGCAGATCTGCGTCAGGCAGCCATGCCAGCCATTGCCGCTGTAGGTGGCATGATCGTGCCGGCGATTATTTATGTGCTGATTACCCGGCAGGGAACGTCTGTCCAGGGATGGGGCATTCCCATGGCCACGGATATCGCTTTTGCCGTCAGTGCCCTGGTGATTCTGGGGCGGCGCATCCCGCCTGGTCTGATGACTTTTCTGGTAGCTCTGGCTATTGTCGATGATCTGGGTGCGGTAATCGTTATCGCCGTATTTTATACCGCCCAGGTACACTGGCTGTTACTGGGTGTAGCAACACTTCTATTCGGCTTACTGGTGGTTCTGAATCTTGGCGGTATTCGGAATCCACTCCCTTACTTTATCGTGGGTACATTGCTTTGGCTGGCGATGCTTCAATCCGGGATTCACGCAACGATTGCTGGAGTACTGGTGGCGCTCACTGTGCCCTCACGGCCAGAGTATGACCCGCAACATTTCTCGCATACAGTCGAGAATCTACTCCGGCGTTTCAACGCCAGCCATCGGGAAGATCGCAATATTCTAGCCAATCAGACTCAGTTTTCCCTACTTGAGGCCATCGAACATCAGGCTCAACATGCCGCCACACCATTACAGCGGATCGAACGCCGTTTGCATCATCCTGTCGGCCTGTTGATCATGCCACTATTCGCGTTAGCCAATGCCGGTATCCCCCTGGGATTGACCCAGATCGATCAGGCCCTGCGTTCGCCAATCACCTTTGGTGTAGGAATAGGACTGGTCATCGGCAAGTTGATCGGCATATTTGGCTTTACTTGGCTGGCCGTGCGGCTTGGTGTCGGGCGCTTGCCGGCACACACGGATTTTCGGCATATTTTTGGTATCGGGCTGTTGGCAGGTATCGGCTTTACCATGTCAATATTCATTGCTGAACTTGCATTCACCAATGATTTGCAAGCTATTATCTATGCGAAGACCGGTATTTTACTGGCATCGATCACGGCAGGATTACTTGGCTATCTGTGGCTTCGTTTCGCCACGCAGCCGCTAATAAACTGAAACCATTCAACAAAGGAGGAATTATTATGGCAAAAACCGAATCGACCATGCTGGAGCTGGGTACCACGGCCCCTGATTTCAGCCTCACAGACATCGTCAGCGGCAAGCTGGTTTATTTGCACGATTTCACGAGCAAGCCACTGCTGGTAGCTTTCCTCTCGGTACACTGTCCCTATGTACAGATGATTCGCCATGAGTTTGCCCGTTATGCCCGGGAATATATAGGCAAGGGGATGATTATCGTCGGCATTCAGTCCAATGATATTGGAAATTACCCCGAAGATGGGCCTGAAGGAATGCGCAATGACGCACGGCGTTTCCGCTATCCTTTCCCCTATCTGCTCGATGAGACCCAGGCGGTGGCTAAAGCTTACCGGGCCGCCTGCACCCCCGATTTGTTTTTGTTCGATGCCAATCACAAGCTTTATTATCGTGGCCAGTTCGATGGCGCCCGCCCGGGCAGCGATATTCCGGTTACCGGAGAAAGCTTATGCGAGGCGACCAAGGCGCTGTTAGCCGCCCGCCCGGCACCCGTCGATCAGCGACCAGGTATGGGTTGCAACATTAAGTGGAAACCGGGTAATGAACCGGACTATCTCGGTTGATTGGCGGCATCGATATGCCTGTGCGCAGGGTCCAGGGGGCAGGCATGTTCTGGTCTGCCGCGTTCGAGTTGAATGGTCGCGTGATCGATGTCAAATCGGGATCTCAGCTCCCGGGCTAGTCGTTCAAGAAGGACATCGTCAAGGTAGCTATCCGGTTTGATCAAATGCACACTTAAAGCAGTTTGAGTGGTACTGAGCGCCCAAATATGCAGATCGTGCAGACTTCTAATTCCTGGTATGCTTTCCAGATACTTCCGTACGGCATCCGGATCGATGTCGGGAGGGACTGCATCCAGCATGAGATCTAGTGATTCACGGAATAGATCCCAGGTATTATAAAGAATCACCACCACAATGAGTAGGCCGATGGCTGGATCGATCCAGGTCTGACTGGTAAACAGAACGATCAGACCGGCGACGATGACGCCCAGGGAAACTCCCGCATCTGCGGCCATGTGCAGAAATGCGCCGCGGATATTAATGTCGTGTCGTTGCCCGGACATGAACATCAAGGCTGTCGCCGTGTTGATGATCACACCGATCCCGGCGACCCAGATGACCGTCCATTCCGCCACGGGTTGCGGATGTAACAGGCGACCGACGGATTCCCATACGATGATGCCGCTCACCCCGAATAGTACAACTGCGTTGATCAACGAGGCCATCTGGCTGCTACGGCGCCAGCCGTAGGTGTGGCGTTTGTCGGGATCCACCCGGCTCAGTCTGAGCGCCCCCCACGACAACAGCAATGCGAAAACATCACTGAGATTGTGGCCGGCATCAGCTAGGAGGGCCATAGATCCACTCCAATAGCCGAATAAGGCCTCCACGGCGACGAATCCAGTATTCAGAGCAACGCCGACGGCAAAGGCTCGCGAATAGGATGTTGGCCCAGATTCTACTCCATGATGATGGTGGTGATGACCTCCCATGCTCAGGATTTCCGATCGTCGCGTGGGCGGGCATGGGCGCGGTCGAGCGCGGCGCGGGCAGCCATGGGTAGGATTTCACCAAGGGTCGGGTTAGCCGGCCAACTGCGGGCGAGATCCCCCAATACCAGTCCTGCGGCAATGGCGGTGGATAACGGAGCCAAGGCATCCGCTGTATTTTGTCCGAGTATCCAGCCTCCTCGGATACGCTGCTGTTCGTCCCAGTATAGACAGAAACTGCCGGCGGGATCATCGAGTTGGGCCTTGAGGACAAGTTTGAGTGGTAGCTCGATGGAATGCAGTTTGCCTGCCCGAAGGTCCCCTACCCAGGCAATTTCCGGTTGGCTGTAAACAGCATGAACCAGGGTATCCAGATTAAGTGGAGCGGCTGGAAAACCGAGCGCATGTCGGACTGCGATATGCGCCATGGCTTGTGCACGGTTAGCCAGGAAAGGTTTGCCGGCAACGTCACCTACGAGGTAGAGGCCACTCCTGACCAGTCCATAGTTATCCGGTTTGACATCGGCCCCCAGGTTCAGGGATTCCAGTCCCTGGTTGTTCAGATCGGGCGCACGACCGATGGCGACAAAAACCAGATCGGCAGCATAGCGACTACCCTCATCAGTGATGACCGTAGCCTGATCTTCCGCCCGTTTAATATCCGGTGCGTTAACGGCAGGAACTACACGTACGCCTCGTTCCATCAATATCTTTTCCAGGCGACTCACGGCAGTAGTGGGGAAATCAGGGAGAATACCGGTCTTGCCAGGTATCCAGATGACATCGGCTCCCAGGACATTGAATAGATAGGCCATTTCGGTTCCGGTTGGACCGCCACCGATGACGACGACCCGTTTAGGGAGCCAATCCAGACGAGTGAGTAAGCGGGGAGCAATAACTCGTTTAGCGTCCGGCTTGAGTGATGGCGGGAAACGCGGTTCCGAGCCGCTAGCTAGAATAATGGCCCGGGCGCACAGTTTTCGCTCATCTCCCAACAATTCGACTTCCTGGTTAGCGGTGATACGGGCTCGCTGCTGAATGATTTCCACCCCGGCCGATGCAAGCATTTCCCGCTGGGCGGCAATCCAATATTCCTGGACTGTTTTTATGCGTGCGAGGATCTCAGATACATCGCGACCGGCGTAGGCTTCATGCAGCCAGACCTTGCTGGGCAGCAAGCTGCCATGGGTGGCGCGCCCACCCAGTGAGCCCTGATGAATCAGGATGGTTTCCGCGCCTAGGCGGGCGCCGGTCAGTGCAGCTTCTATGCCAGCGGAACCCCCGCCGATGACGATGAGATCAGGATTCAAGTTTTGTCCTTGAGAGTTTATGACGGGCTGCTTATGTTAAGTGTTTTTAGATGTAGTGTAAATGGCGTCAGCGGGTATCTACCTCGCCGGGGTTTTCCAGGCTGAGTAATTCCGCTTCATCATCATAGGCAAAGATTTCTGCATAACGGCCCCAGCTGATGACATCATCAAGGATCCGCTCAGCCTCGGTTTCGCTCAGTTTGTCCTCCAGTTCGTTGAGGAATCGCTGGATCGGGGCGCGATGGTTGGGCCGTTCATCCAGGATACTACGGATGTGCGCGGCTAGAGGAACATTTTTGAGTAGCTGGCAGGCAAAAATCTGCTTGCGGGCCTGAGTATCGGCATTGACGAAGTGCAGACCAATCTCGGTCAGCCTAATCTGCTCGCCGTTGACCTGGGTCATGCCCAGCAGCTCCAGTGCTTCCACCAACGGGAACAGATCATCGACGGAAAGTTGCATGTCCTCGGCCAACTCGGAAAGACTAATCTGACGTTTGCCTTCAGTTTTGGTTTCCATGTCGATGGCTTCGATCAGGCCGGCGAGGCGATTGATAGCGGCTCTGGGAAGCCGGTAGGCTATGTCCCTGGTGCTACCGATCGTGTCAAGCTCTTGGCGGCGGGTCATAGTGGCGTAGATCTGTTCTACCAGGTTACGGAATTCGGGTGCCTGCCGATTGCGTGGATGTGGCAGATGAACTAGAATTTCTGCCGCTACCCGGCCGGGATTGGAAGCAAAAATCACGATACGATTGGCCATTAATACGGCTTCTTCGATATTATGGGAGACCAGCAGAATGGCACGCAGCGAGGTAGAGTCCTCGGCCCATAGATCAAGTAGGTCGGTACGCAGGTTTTCCGCAGTCAGTACGTCGAGTGCGGAAAATGCCTCATCCATGAGCAAGACATCCGGATCAACCACCAACGCCCGGGCGATGCCTACGCGCTGGCGCATACCGCCGGAAAGCTCACGTGGGTAGGCTGATTCGAATCCGTCGAGACCGATCAGATCGATGGCTGCCAATGTACGTTTACGTCTTTCAGCCCTAGCGACGCCGCGTGCCTCCAGTCCCAGTTCCACATTGCCCAGCACGGTCAGCCAGGGAAATAGGGCGAAGCTTTGAAAAACCATCGACAGATTGGGTACTGGGCCAGCGATGGGGTGACCCCGATAGAGCACTTCACCAGCACTAGGTTCTACCAGCCCGGACAAGATGTGTAGTAGGGTCGATTTTCCCGAGCCAGAGCGACCCAGCATGGCCAGGATCTCGCCTTCGTACAGACTCAGATTGACGTCATCGAGAATTCTCAGCTCATCACCATCAGGTGTGCGGAAGCTCTTTTTCACTCCACGCATGCGCATGATTTCTATGCGTTCAATCATGTCGGTTTCCTGAGAGTCTGCGAATCAGTCCAGCCGCCAGCGAGTTTCTGCCAGCCGATAAAGGGGGTGCCAGATCAGCCGGTTGAGGGCGATCACGAATAGTGACATCATGCTGATGCCCAGCGCTACCCGATGCAGGTTACCATGCATCGTGGCTTCAGTAATATAAGCACCGAGGCCGGTGGCGATCAGGGTATGACTGCCCCAACCGACAACTTCAGCAACGATGCTGGCATTCCATGCACCGCCCGAGGCGGTGAGCGCACCGGTCACATAAGACTGGAAAATACCCGGCAAGAGCAAACGCCGGTAGCGGAGCCAGCCGCGCAGTCCGAGAACGCGGGCGACTTCCTTGAGTTCGGTCGGCAAGGCCGCCGCCCCGCCAATAACATTAAAAAGGATATACCACTGGCTACCCAAGATCATCAGTGGGCTAGTCCAGATGTTGACGTTGAGATGAAAGCGCAAGATAAGTACAACGACCAGTGGGAACAACAAATTGGCTGGGAATGCGGCGAGGAATTGGGCCCAAGGTTGTACTTGTTGAGCCAGGCGCGGACGCAGGCCGATCCAAATGCCGACCGGAACCCAGATTAAGCTCGCCAGGAGTACGAGAACGAGAACCCGGGTGGCAGTGATCAGGCCGAGCATAAAGGTATGGTCCACTTCACCCCAACCGAATTCACGCGGGACGATGCGCCAGATCGCAATGATCGCCAGCACGGCGAGCGCCACCAGCAATGCGGTAAAAAGCCTGTCAAGAAAGTAGTTGTTTCGGATTGCGGATCGCTGGATTCGTTTGTGTGCAGGCACCCGGGTACTCAGAAGTACAGTTATCTCCCATAGCCATGCGGGTACATATGCCAGCATACGCAGCAGTCTGGTATGTTGCAGAAAATCCAGAACCCGGGATTCCGGTGGGGATTCCCTGGCAGTAGTATCTAATTTAAATTTGTCTGCCCATGCGATTAACGGGCGAAAGAATAGGCCATCATAAAGTAGGATCACGATCAGCATCATGGCGATGGCCCAGCCTATTGCAGCAAGGTTACGGCCCTGAATTGCCAGCGCGATATAGGAACCGATACCAGGCACCATCACTTGATGGCCGGCGACAGTAATGGCTTCAGCGGCGACGATGAAAAACCAGCCACCGGAAACTGACATCATGGTATTCCATAGCAGGCTTGGCATGGCGTAAGGCAGCTCCAGCCGCCAAAATCTCTGCCAGGCCGGTAATTGATAGGCGGCTGCTGCTTCGTTGAGATCCCTGGGGGTGGTTTTCAGGGAATGGTACAGGCTGAATGTCATGTTCCAGGCCTGGGATGTGAATACTGCGAAAATCACCGCCATCTGTACGCCCCAGAGGCTGCCGGGGAAAAGCGCGATGAAACCACCCACGGTGATCGAAAGGAAACCCAAAATGGGTACAGATTGGAGGATGTCGAGGATGGGAATTAGGATTTTTTCGGCATACCTACTTTTGGCTGCCAGGGTGGCATAACCGAGCGCGAACAGAAAAGAGAATACGAGTGCCGCAGCCATCCGCAGAACGGTATAGAGCGCGTACTTGGGTAGCTCGACCGGTGCGAGGCTGATTGGCAGAGTTTGCCCTGGAGTATAGGGGATGCTCATGCGAGTTGTCGCCCAGCCGATGAGGAAAAACAGACCCAGCACGAGAGGCAGGGCGATCAGATCGCGCCGGTTGAGCAGCGGAGTACGCAATGACAGAGAGGGCAGTTGCAGCATGGTGCAGACTCTCGGGGTATGGGGCGCCTTTATAACCGAGGAGCATTGCTTCGCACAAGCACAGGAATCTAATGTGAATTAGCTGTTGGTCTGGATTTTGAATTCGGTCAATGCATACAGGCGCTGCGCGCGCAATGCTGTGGCTAGCCGAGCACCACTCAAGCCCTGTTCGAGTAGCGGCAAAACCGGTACCGACCGCACCCGTTCCAGTGCTTGGCGCACATAATCAGCCTGGGGATAGTGGCAGTCTTCATAACCTAACCGACCCCGGCAATCAGCCAGGCAGGCGATGAGGATCTCTTCGACACGTAGCGGGCGGCGCCGGGCATCAATGCGCTCGAGGAGTTTGAGCAGTGTATCTGGCCGTAATGCCTGAATTCGATGGATATCACCATGTTCGCGAGCCATGAGATAGGCCAGGTCGTTAAATTCCCTGGGTGTTTTAAGGCGGGCGCAGACTTCTCGCACTAGCCGCGCGCCGCGCTGCTCGTGCCCCGGGTGGGAAGGCCACAGGGATTTGGGCGTAATGCCCTTGCCGAGATCGTGCATCAGTGCGGCGAAACGCACTCGGGGTTCCGGGGAAAGGAGGGTGGCCTGATCCAGCGCGAGCAGTACATGCTCGCCGGTATCAATCTCCGGGTGATACTTGGTTGGCTGGGGAACCCCCCAGAGGTGATCCAGTTCCGGGATCAGATGCGCCAGGGCGCCACAGTCACGCAGGACTTCGATAAACATACGCGGTGCCGGTTCAGCCAGCGCGCGTGAGAATTCCTTCCAGACCCGTTCCGGCACCAGCGCATCGACTTCTCCGGTCTCGACCATCCGGCGCATAAGGGTATGGGTTTCTTCTGCAACCTGGAATCCCAGCGGAGCAAGGCGAGCGGCAAAACGGGCAACCCGCAGGATGCGTACAGGATCTTCTGCAAACGCGGGCGATACATGGCGCAGCAAGCGCTTTTCTAGATCTTGCTGCCCCCCAAAAGGATCGATTAGGATGCCTTCCGGAGTGATTGCCATGGCGTTGATAGTAATATCTCGGCGGTATAGATCTTCCTCCAGCGTCACATCTGGAGTGGCATGGAAGATGAAACCATGATAACCCAATGCAGTTTTGCGCTCAGTTCGGGCTAAGGCGTATTCCTCATGGGTCTGGGGATGCAAGAAGACGGGGAAATCATTGCCCACGGGCCGAAAACCCCTGGCAAGCATGTCCTGGGGTGTACTACTTATGACGACCCAGTCGCGGTCTCCTTCCGGTAGGCCGAGCAGGCGGTCGCGCACCGCACCGCCGACCAGACAGGTGTGAGGTGGTGGTGCGACCTGGCTCATCTCTCATCCGGCAAACGACTGTCGCGCAAGTGTGCCATCCAGTCTTCATAATGGCCATCGCCGAGGTAGGTTGGCGCAACGGATTCCATGGAGACAGGGCAATGAGGTACTTGTGCCGGGCAAATGTTGTCGACTTGTAGCGAGAGGTAATTGTCGCGGGTAAAAGGTTTGCCGGGGGAATGCTCGAGCAAGGCGGCTTCCAGTTGGGATGCCCAGTCCGGCAGATCGAGGATGAGGCGTTTCAGCTTGAGGAGATGGCGCAGGTAAGCGACGATCTCATGGAGGGTATAAGTGCGTGGACCACAGAGGTCGATTCGTTTACCGAAGCTGGCTTTGTTGGTCAGTGCGCCTCGTATGGTATTGGCCACATCGCCGACATAGACAGGCTGGAAGCGGGCTTGGGGACAGGCGAGCGGCAGGATCGGGGTACGTTTTAACAGCATAGCGAAGCGGTTTAAAAAACTGTCACCTGGCCCGAAGATAACCGAGGGGCGAAAGCTGGTAACGAAAAGCGCGTCACCAGCGCCTTCATGCACTAAATTTTCTGCTTCACTCTTGCTGCGTAGATACCGGCTTGGGGCACTTAGGCTGGCTCCTAGCGCGCTCATATGGAGCAGGCGGACAATACCCAGAATACCCAGCTCATGGCAGGCGGTCACGACCTTTTGCGCCAGTTCGACGTGGACATGGTGGAAATCGCTGCCGTGCCGGTTGGAATGAAGGATGCCGACTAAGTTGATGACCGCCTGGCAATCCTGCATGAGATTTTCCAAGGAATGGAGATCGTGGATAGAGGTCTCCAGGATTTCGACGCCAGGCAGGATCATCAGATCGCGATGTCGACAGGCATGACGGGTTGGAATACGCACTCCGTATCCGGCCATCGACAACTGGGCGGTCAGGTGGTGGCCGACGAAACCGGTTCCCCCCAAGATGCAGATTTTCATAATCTTCATGTCTGAATCCCCATTCTTTGCTGAGGGAAGAATTTTAACAGGATGATTGGTCATGTGGAAAAGGCGACCTTGGCGGGATGGCTGGAATCCAAGATCTCATGTCTGCTTGCGGAGAGATTGGCTGCGAGATCCACCAGAGGAGTGGGGAAAGTTACTGGAACACATTCGGGGCAGATGATGGATGGATCTTGATATCAGCCGTTGGGCGCGACATCTGGAATTAATTCATAGTGTGATGCCAGCCGGGCGGCTAGTTTCTCCCATTGGCATGGTTTCTATAAAGTATAATGTCTACCCCGGTGGAAAAATATTTGGCTGATGAATATGCACCGGAATGCCGAAAAGGTTATCGGCATTCCGGTGAAGACTATCGAGCGCTTGGCGCTGGAAATGGCTCATGTGGCCTTCAAGGGATTTATCGAGATTAATATGGAGTGGATCGACTGGGCGGGGTGCAAGCGCGACAAGTTTATTGGGTGACCGGTTTCGATGCATGCCATGCGGAGTATTTCTGCGCATTCCAATGGTTTTCAGGCCCGCCGAGCAATTCATTTACTCCAGATTTTGCTGGGATCGATCAACTGCCCCGGCGGACATATTGCCAAGCCACCCTATCCCAAACAGGTCCCACCTGCAATAAAGTCGGCCAGAGAAATGGCGCCAAATACGCCACTGAAGAGTCCTCCACTGGGTTTCCAGAAAGGGCTGGAGGATCTCGTTACCGACGATCAAGGTAATCCTTTGCGGGTCGACAAGGCTTTTTCCCGGGATGCGCCGATGTCCAACCATGGGCTGATGCATATGGTCATTACCAATGTGGCCAAAGGGGATCTCTACCCTATAGATACGCTGATGTTCTTCGTGGCTAATATGGCCTGGAACTCCGGTATGAATACCCAGGAAATATAGGATCTATTACGAGCCAAGGATAAGAGCGAGGAATATAAGATTCCCTTCTTAGTGGCGTGCGATACCTTCCATTCAGAAATGGTAAATTTTACTGATTTGGTCCTCCCGGATACGACCTATCTGGAACGGTACGATTGTATTTTCATGCAGAATACCGCGATTTCTGCTAGAATTTAGTTCCTTTCTATTTTGTCGATACAAACCATGCCTCAACGAACCGCCCTCGTGGAACGTAAAACGCTGGAAACACACGTTCGTATTCAAATAAATCTGGATGGACTCGGCAAAACCCAGATAGATACCGGCATTCCTTTTCTGGATCACATGCTGGATCAGATTGGCCGGCATGGTCTGATCGATCTTGAAATTTTTGCGCGCGGCGACTTGCCCATCGATGCCCATCATACCGTGGAAGATACCGGCATCACGCTGGGTCAGGCTCTCGGTCAGGCGCTTGGCGACAAGTGTGGTGTTCGCCGTTATGGCCACGCCTACGTTCCTCTAGATGAAGCCTTGTCACGGGTAGTTATTGATCTTTCTGGACGTCCTCACCTCATTGATGAAACTGATTATCACCGAGCGCATATCGGCGATTTTGATGTCGATCTGATTCATGAATTCCTACAGGGATTTGTCAACCACGCCCGCCTGACCCTGCATGTAGATAACATCAGGGGGCGCAACGCACATCATATCGCCGAATCTATCTTTAAGGCGACCGGCCAGGCTCTACGTCAGGCCTGCGAATATGATTCCCGCGCCGTCGGCATTTTGCCTTCGACCAAGGGGATGCTATAACCTTCCATTTCACACTCCTGATTGATAGACATGGCTGAACTCGTCATTATTGATTACGGTATGGGTAATCTTCGCTCCGTTGAAAATGCCCTGCGCAAAGTGGCCCCCAAAACAGATCGCATTATAGTCAGCTCAGAACCTGGCCGAATATTGCACGCCGATCGGATCATTTTCCCCGGTCAGGGAGCCGCGCGCGATTGCATGCACGAGCTACGTAAACGAGGCTTGGAGGCAGCCGTGCGCGAGGTTGCCAGCACCCGTCCATTCCTGGGTATCTGCATGGGTATGCAGATACTGCTTGAGCATAGCGAAGAAAATGGTGGCACCGAGTGTCTTGGTCTATTTAAGGGCCAGGTTCGACATTTCGGGCTACTGCACGATGCTGATAGCAAAACCAGGCTGAAAATCCCCCATATGGGTTGGAATCGGGTTTTCAGAACAAAACCCCATCCACTCTGGGAGGGTATTCCTGATGGGAGCCGTTTCTATTTTGTTCATAGCTATCACGTCACACCAAGTGATCAGGAATGTCGAGTTGCAACAACGAATTATGGTTTTAATTTTTGTTCCGCCATCGCTTGGGATAACGTTTTTGCCCTTCAGTGTCACCCGGAAAAAAGCGCCGAAGTTGGCCTGCGCCTATTCCATAACTTCATTCATTGGGATGGTTCGAGCCTTTGAATTTCAATCAACGGTACTTATCACGAGAGGATCGCCATCATGTTGCTGATACCCGCCATTGACATCAAGGACGGGCATTGTGTTCGGTTGCGCCAGGGGCGCATGGATGACTCGACTACCTATTCGGAAAATCCTCTATCCATGGCGAGTCGATGGGTTTCAGCAGGAGCCAGACGCCTGCATCTAGTCGATCTCGACGGTGCCTTGGCCGGCTTCAGTAAGAATGAAGGCATTATCGAAAATATTATTCGCACCTACCCCGACCTGCCGATCCAGGTGGGCGGAGGTATTCGAGATCAGGATACGGTGCAACGCTATCTCGATGTGGGCGTCCAATATGCGATTCTGGGAACCAAAGCCGTCTCGACCCCCCATTTTATCAACAATTTATGCATGGAGTTTCCGGGTCACATCATGGTTGGCCTGGATACTAAAAATGGCAGGGTAGCCATAGATGGCTGGTCGAAGTTATCCAACCACGATGTAGTAGATCTCGCCAAACGATTCGAAGACGATGGTGTGGCGGCCATCATCTATACTGACATCAACCGGGACGGCATGTTGACCGGACCGAATATCGAGGCCACTGTTCATTTGGCCCAATCTGTGCGAATTCCCATTATTGCGTCTGGAGGGGTTAGCAACCTGACCGACATAGAAGCCTTATGCGCAGTCGAAGAGGAAGGCATCAGCGGGGCCATTATCGGTCGGGCGCTGTATGAAGGTACACTCGATTTCGCCGTGGCACAGAAGCGGGTGCGCGAACTGGCCGGTGGTGGCTGAGTTATGACGCTCGCCAAGCGAATCATACCCTGTCTCGACGTAGACTGCGGACGCGTCGTCAAAGGAGTTCGTTTCGTCGATATCCGTGATGCCGGTGATCCAGTTGAAGTCGCCCGTCGTTATTATGAACAAGGTGCGGACGAAATTACCTTCCTTGATATCACGGCTAGCAGCGAAGCCAGGGAGACTATGGCCGATGTCGTCGAAGCAGTTGCCAAAGAGATTTTTATTCCACTCACCGTAGGTGGCGGTGTGCGCCAACTTGAGGATATTCGTCGCCTCCTGAATGCTGGTGCTGACAAAGTGGCTATCAACACAGCCGCCATCGCCCGGCCCGAGTTCGTTCGCGAAGCCGCAGAACGCCACGGCAATCAGTGCATTATGGTGGCTATCGACGCGAAGCGCATGGAAACTACCAGCCCGACGGAGATTCGCTGGGAAATATTTACTCACGGTGGGCGCCGATCAACCGGTATAGATGCTTTGGATTGGGCTCGGCAGATGGCGTCATTCGGAGCCGGAGAACTTCTGGTTACCAGCATGGATCGCGATGGAACAAAACAGGGTTTTGACCTGGAATTAATGTGGGCCATCAATGAATCGGTCAATATTCCCTTCATTGCTTCAGGTGGCGTCGGCTCACTTGAACACTTAGTGGCCGGCGTGAGGGAAGGCGGTGCTGATGCCGTGCTCGCTGCCAGCATTTTTCATTTTGGTGAATTTACGGTCAAAGAGGCTAAGATATTTATGGCTGGGGAAGGTATCGAAATTAGGCATTGATTAACAATCTGCACCAGACCATCACCCTATTACATGCTTATCCAATATCCAAGAAGATTTTCCCAATCGCCTGCCACCGCCATTTTGCGCTAAAATCCAAATATGATGAAGGGAATAGATGTATATTGGTTGGATGCCATGCAGTGGAATAATGACGGGCTGATCCCTGTCATTACCCAGGAAGCACAAACCGGTGAGATACTGATGCTGGCCTGGATGAACCAGGAAGCATTAAAGGAAACATTGCGCCGTGGAGAAGTCGTGTATTGGTCCAGATCCCGCCAGTGCCTATGGCATAAAGGTACAATATCCGGGCATACGCAAACCGTTAAAGATATCCGTCTGGACTGCGATGGAGATGCTCTCCTGATCAAGGTGCACCAAAATGGTAGCATCGCCTGTCATACTGGGAGATCGAGCTGTTTTTACAGGCAATTGAACCGAAACTCATGGGTTGCTGTCGAACCCGTTATCAAGAACCCGGAAACCATCTATGGAAAGCATTGATATACTCACTGATCTAGCACGCACATTGAAGCAGCGGAAGACCGCGGATTCTGGTAAGTCCTATGTCGCCACTCTTTATGCCCAAGGTCTAGATGGGATTCTAAAGAAAATTGGTGAAGAAGCCACCGAAACGATTATGGCTGCTAAAGACGGTGACTCCAATCAGATTATCCATGAAGTCGCCGACTTATGGTTTCATACGCTTGTATTGATCGTCCACATGGGATTGCAACCAGAAGATATCCTGGCTGAGCTGGAGCGCAGATCAGGCACCTCCGGACTTGAGGAAAAAAGGTGGAGACAGTCCAGGCTTATCCCTGATGGTAATCGTGGGGAGATTGCCTGAAATCCATCAGGCAACAACTTCCGGCAAGATTCTGTATAAGAGGAGAGGTTCTTGTCGTGGCATCCAAAACAGTGCATTCTCGGCATGAGAGAAACCTGATCCAGGAGAACTGACATGATCCCAGGTGTAAATGAATGGCTAATCCTATTACTCGTAGTGGTCTTGGTCTTTGGTACCAAGAAATTGCGCAACATCGGCAGCGATCTCGGCAGCGCAGTCAAAGGCTTTAAAAAATCCATGACTGAAGAAGAATCTGGGGCTGAGGAATTGAAACCCACTGATCGAATTAAGAATGATGCTTCCAGCGGGCAAGTGTTTGATATCAAGACCGAAGAACATGCTAAAGAACAGACTAACAACAAGCATGTCTGAAGCTCTACCTATCGGCTGCAGATTATCGCTCTGACAGCTAAATTACCGGTTTAGAGGTCTCGCATGTTTGACTCGGGTTTTTCCGAGATAGCGCTCATCTTAATTATCGCTCTCATTGTGTTCGGTCCCGAGCGCCTACCGGAACTGGCGCGAAAGGCTGGCTACTGGATCGGGAAATTTAGACGCTACATGGATAGTATGCGCTCAGAAATTGAACGTGAAATTAATGCGGATGAATTGCGTACCCTCCTGAGTAAACAAGAGCATGAAATTAATGAATTGCGAGATATGCTCCAAGATACACGCACCCAAATGCGTGATGAAATGGGCGATATCAACCGGGAACTGGGCATAACAGGCGAAGCCCTGCATAAAAGTTTAAACCCTCCTGCAGAGGGCGATCCTCCCGCCGATATTTCTCCACCTGAACTTCCACCGGTCGAATCTCCGGAGCAGCTGCACTCGAAACATAATTATAAGTCCAAGGATCATGAGCGAAGATCAGAATAAGCAGGAAGAACCGGATCAGCCCGAAGAAAGTGGATCGAACAACGCTTTATCTGGTCTGATGACGCATCTGATCGAGCTACGCAGCCGGTTATTGCGTTCGCTGGCTGCAATCGCGGCCATTTTCGTGGTCTTATCCCCCTTTTCAGATCGGATTTATGGCTGGCTGGCCAAACCTCTTATGGCGCAATTACCAAAAGGCGAGAGTATGATCGCTATTGGCGTGGCATCGCCCTTTCTTATTCCCTTCAAGCTGACTCTGCTGGTAGCAGTCGTTTTGGCTATTCCATTTATCTTGTCCCAAATATGGGCCTTTGTTGCCCCGGGTCTATACGAGCATGAGAAACGTATGGTTTTCCCGCTTCTCGTTTCCAGTACCCTGCTTTTTTATGGCGGCATGGCTTTTGCCTATTTCATTGTTTTTCCGGTTACTTTTAGATTCTTTATGCATACAGCCCCGGCCGGAGTAAAAATGATGACCGACATCAGTGCTTATCTGGATTTCGTCACCAATATGTTTCTCGCTTTTGGCGCCGCATTTGAAGTCCCCGTCGCCATCATCTTATTGACAGCAATGGGTGTAGTCACCCCTAAGAAACTAGTTAAAGCAAGACCTTATATTGTTGTTAGTGCTTTTGTCGTGGCCATGTTCCTGACACCTCCCGATGTGCTATCACAAATCTCACTCGCGGTTCCACTGCTTGTTCTTTTTGAAGTTGGCCTGTTATTCTCAAAAATTGTATATAAGCGCCGGAAGGCTGCGGAAGAAACTGCAGAAGATGAAGATTCTGAAAAAGTCGCCAACGCGGGATCCAGAATGAATGGAAAGCACGGTTCGGACTAAAGCTCCCGCGATACTCCTTGCGCAATTTATCCGACCCGGAATAAAATTCACGATGACTTTCATTCTCTACCCTTTACGCCTCCTCCGGGTTAGCTTTTCTTTCCGGGATTATTATCATCTGCCTATCCAGTAACTTTTCCTGATTCCGTAACTGGCAGATCGACGCTAAGGGTTGACAACATAATGCCGGAATACGCTGATACTCTCCAAGTTGGACATTGCTACGGCGTAAGTTGCAAGTAAACAAGCCGGATTAGCACCTTTAGCTAGCGCCCATCAGCTTTCTGCGGGGTTGTTTATTTTAGAAAATGGGTGTTAGTGTTGCTCTGCACCAACCAATACCAGAAGATATGTGCCTATTAAGTTGGGTTTTCGCACGGGTCGAGCCAGGATTCCCGCACGCAAAAGAATCTGCTCTGATTACCCGTAATTAGAACGTAGTAGAAGTCAGCAACAAACCTCAGTCGCAGGAGCATCGTATGCAAAAGAACAAACTATTCACCCCCATGATCGTAGGCCAGACATGCCTAGCCAACCGGGTATGGATGGCCCCAATGACGCGTTCGCGCGCCGAGAATGATGGGACGCCCACCAGACTCATGGCCGAATATTATGCCCAGCGTGTGGGGGCTGGCCTCATCGTAAGCGAAGCCACGCAGATTTCCCGTCAAGGGCAGGGCTATGCCCGGACCCCGGGAATTCATGCTGATCGCCATATTACCGGCTGGCAACGAGTTACCCAGGCAGTGCATGCGCGTGGCAGCAAGATGGTACTGCAACTCTGGCATGTAGGACGGGTTTCACACCACCTATTGCAACCGGATGGTGGCCAGCCCGTGGCACCTTCTGCGATTCGTGCCGAAAATACGCAGTGTTCTGTCATCCTTCCCGATGGCAACCAGACTCAGCAGCTGGCGGATACGCCGCGTGCCTTGTCGCATAAGGAAATTCCGGGCATCATCATGCAATACGCTGATGCGGCGGCGTGTGCGCTCGAGGCCGGATTCGATCTCATCGAAGTACATGCGGCCAATGGTTACTTACTCAATCAGTTTCTTGATATCAAGGCCAATCAGCGAGAAGGCGAATACGGTGGTTCTCTGGAGAATCGTGCCCGTATTGTTCTCGAAACTATCGAGGCTATTGCTGCCCGTATCGGTATCGAGCGAATTGGAATCCGACTCTCCCCACTCGGGGTCTTCAACGACATGAGTCCCGAAGACAATATTCCCATGAGCTTGTATCTCGCTCATCAACTCGATCAGCGAGGGATCGCCTACCTGCATATCGCTGAACCGGATTGGGCTGGCGGGAAGCCTTTGGACAACGAATTCCGCCGTATGCTCCGTCGCGCTTTTGGTAATGTACTCGTCTTTTGCGGTAATTATGATGTCGCACACGCCGAACACATCCTAGCAGCAAACCTAGCCGATGCCATTGCCTTTGGCCGACCTTTTATTGCCAATCCCGATCTGGTCGAGCGCATGCGCCATAGCTTACCTTTGACTCAATTTGATCCAAATACACTTTATGGTGGTGACGCCCATGGCTATACGGACTACCCGACGCCGAAAACCGACTCAGAATGAGCCTTATTCCCTTAACCTGACGTCAATGAGCCGTTTGCGGCGACAGGATGAAAACTAAGTATCTGCTCCTGCCATCGTTGCAAGACAGGATGCCCGACTTGCATGCGCCCCCACGGCCATGGATAGCTACAAAGGATAGGGTCTCTCGGCAATGAATTGAGGCCTAGTCAACCACCAATAACCCAACCCACCTTAGGATGGAGTCAAATAACTGAAATGACAGGGTAGTAGATAGGGATGGATACTGATTTAAAGGGTAATGATCTCAGGGTATCAGTTGGTAGAGG
>VAOW01029269.1_pt1 | contig 21491 bp, 14 predicted proteins | sample 3393921 | NCBI WGS metagenome assembly VAOW01 (sample SAMN08290428, study PRJNA428436) | hydrothermal vent metagenome | isolation source: Deep-sea hydrothermal vent chimney | place: Indian Ocean: Southwest Indian Ridge | depth 2742 m m | reverse complement strand
TCATCAATAATTCCTAATTGCAGAAGATTACCGGGCGTTATTTTCATTGCGTTTGCCGCCTGATCGGCATGATCGGGAGATTTCCAGAGGATAGATGAACAGCCCTCGGGAGATATAACTCCGTATATGGAATATGAAAGCATAGCAACATAATCGGCTACAGCAAGCGAAAGAGCTCCTCCGGAACCGCCCTCTCCTGTAATAATAGAAATGATAGGAGTCTTTAGAGCGGATAATTTATATAAGTTTACTGCGATAGCTTCAGCTTGTCCTCTTTCTTCTGCACCTGCACCCGGGTATGCACCTGGAGTATCAATAAAGTTTATAATAGGCAAATGAAACTTTTCCGCAATACTCATTACTCTTTGAGTCTTTCTGTATCCTTCAGGGTTAGCCATACCAAAATTATATTTTAGATTTTCTTTAGTGGTGGCTCCCTTCTGATGGCCGATAACGGCTGTTGGCTTCCCTTTAAATTTTCCTATACCGGCTATAATAGCCTTATCTTCTCCGAAAAGACGATCGCCTGATAGCTCAACAAAGTCTGTTATTAATTTCTTTATATAAAAGCCGGTATGGGGTCTATCCGGATGTCTGGCAATCTGTATTTTTTCTTTCAAAGTAAGGTTATCCACCAAATCGCTAAACAGTTGATTGCGTTTATCTTTCACAAGTTTGATCTCTCCAAGTATATCGAAACGATCTTTCAATGTTTCGAGTTTTTCAATCTTATCATCAAGCTCAGCAATCTCTTGTTCAAATGGAAGTATATGAGCCATCTGAAACCTTTATATTATCTTTTAACAGTTTATAGATAATTGAATCGCATATTGCATCTTTACTGGCATCCAAAATATCCGTTGATACTCCAACCGTTTCCCAGCTGCTAAGAGAATCCTTTGTTGTAATGAGAAGCCTCGTTAAAGCATCGGTGCCCTTTTCGGGATTGAGAATTCTATCTTTGTAATCTGAAAGTCTGCATTCTTTCAGCGTTGGATAAAATCGTTCAAGTGCCGTTCTCAAAGCTGCATCAAATGCGCTAACAGGCCCGTTTCCCATACTTGCCGTATGGGCATAGACTCCATTTACCTCAACTCTAACGGTAGCTTCAACAAGAGGAATTTTATCTTTTTCTCTTTTTTCATCCAAGACTCTATAACTGATCAATTTGAAATATTCAGGAACTTTGTATAATGCCCTTTTAACCATTAAAATAAACGATGCATCTGCCGATTCAAAATTATAGCCCATATTTTCTTTTTTCTTTATTTCAAACAAAACCTCTCTCGCCGCAGGTGTGTCTTTCTTGAGATCAATACCCAATTCATTTGCCTTATATATGATGTTGCTCACACCTGAAAGATCGGATACCAGCACTCTTCTCCTGTTTCCAACCATCGCTGGTTCAATATGCTCGTAACTCCTTGTATCACGCAATACTGCTGAAACATGGATACCGCCTTTGTGCGCAAAAGCACTTTTTCCTACGTATGCAAGAAAATGTTTATGCCTGAGATTTAATATCTCATCAACTCTTCTCGACATACTTGTCAATTTTCTAAGGTTAACAGCGCTCATTGTTTTATTCATTTTTAGCTCTAAATTAGGTATTATGGAGCATAAGTTAGCGTTTCCGCATCGTTCGCCATATCCGTTTATAGTTCCCTGAACATGTTCTGCTCCGGCATTCACAGCGGCAAGTGTGTTGGCAACAGCACATTCGGAATCGTTATGCGTATGAATACCAATGCGGATATTGCCCATCTTCTTTTTAATTTCGCCTACAATTTCACTTACCTCGGAAGGTAATCTTCCCCCGTTTGTTTCGCACAACACAATTGTATCTGTACCGGCAGATTGTGCAGCCATAATAGTTTGCTCAGCGTAATTTTTATTCGCAACATATCCATCAAAAAAATGTTCTGCATCGTATATAATGCGATCGGTATATTTTAACAGATAGGCAATAGAATTATATATCAATTCCAGGTTAAGCTCAGGATCAATCCTAAGGGCATTTTTAACATGCAGATCCCAGGATTTACCAAAAATTGTTATAATAGGTGTTTCGGCTTTTTTAAGCTTTTCAAAAATTAGATCTGTAGTTGGAGAAAATTTAGCCCTATATGTACTGCCGAAAGCAGCTATTTTTGCATGTTTTAACGACAATGTTTGTACATCTCTGAAATATGCCTCATCTTTGGGGTTTGATCCGGGCCATCCTCCTTCAATAACATCTATACCAAAATCATCAAGAAGCTCGGTTATCTTGAGTTTATCTTCCACCAAGCATGTAACACCCTCAGACTGAGTGCCATCTCTCAGCGTTGTATCGTATGTCTCAATCATTTTTTACCTCCAGAAACATATTATGCAATGAGCGCATAGCAAGTTCAAAATATTTTTCTTTAATTAAACAAGAGACCTTTATTTCACTTGTTGAGATAACCAATATATTAATTCCCTCATCTGCAAGTGCTTTAAACATATCCGACGCAACGCCATAGTGATTTCGCATACCTACTCCGACAATAGAAACCTTTGCTACTTTGTCATCCGTAATAATATATTTTACATTTAATTTTTTACATATAGGATCGATCACAAGCTTAGAGATAGAAAGTTCATCAGCGGGCACGGTAAATGAAATATCAGTAAGTCCATTCTCACTTATATTTTGAACGATCATATCTACAACAATTTTCTTTGAGGCCAACTCTTTGAACAGCTCTGCAGAAATGCCGGGTCTGTCAGGAACACCCATAACTGTAACCTTTGCTTGATTTTTATCGCCTGCTATGCCAGAAACAGTTTTTTCTTCCAAGTTATACTCCTTTTTTACAATAGTACCCGGCAATTCCGGTTCAAATGTTGACTTAACGATAACTGTGATATTGTAGCGCTTAGCCATTTCCACTGAACGTATTTGAAGAACTTTAGCTCCAAGACTTGCCAATTCCATCATTTCATCATATCCTATTGCAGGTATAATTGATGCACTTTTAACGATTTTCGGATCAGCCGTATATACACCGGCAACATCGGTATATATGATGCACCGGTATGCGTCAAGCGCAGCTGCGAGAGCAACAGCCGATGTATCGGAACCACCTCTGCCGAGAGTAGTAACATCACCTTCTTCATCGATTCCTTGAAAACCGGCAGCAATAACTACCTTTCCGGCTTCTAACTGCTGTCGTATTCTTTGAGTATTAATATATCTTATTCTTGCCCTAGTATGCATATTATCGGTCAACATTCCCATCTGTCTGCCTGTCATAGCAACTGCTTTCTGACCTATCTCGTTGAGAGAAATAGATAAAAGCGACGACGCTATTCTCTCGCCGGAAGATAAAAGCAGATCCATATCACGACTATTTGGATTGTCGCCGAAAAAATGAGCCATATTTGTCAACTCATCAGTTTTGCCCATCATTGCCGATACAACCACAACAAGATCGTCAACTTTACTTTTTTCCTTCTTAATAAGATTAGCAACATTTTGAATTCTCTCTAATGTACCTACAGACGATCCGCCAAATTTTAAAATTTCAGTTACCATCTATATCATTCCTTGATAAAATTTCTCGTCTTCCATGAAGATCAGGTGCACTAATAATACCATCTTTTTCCATATGTTCAATATATCCGGCAGATTTATTATATCCTATTCTTAGTTTTCTCTGCAAATATGATATAGATGTTTTTTTATCATTCATTACAATATCTATGGCCTTACGGTAATTCTCATCAAAACTATCAGATTGAAAATCCTGATATTCGGTATCTTCATCAGAATTATTTTCATCTTCTTCATAGTTATTTAAACTTCTCAACAAAGATTCATCATATTCAGGTTTCTCGCTGCCTTTTAAAAATTTGCATACCTCCGATGTCTCATATTCTGAAATATACGCACCGTGAATTCTTACAGGCACACTTGTTCCCGGAGCCACAAACAGCATATCGCCTTTACCAAGCAGCTTCTCAGCACCGGATGTGTCGATTATAGTTCTTGAATCTATCCTTGATGATACTTTGAAAGCCATTCGAACGGAAAAATTTGCTTTTATAACACCTGTCAAAACATCGACAGATGGTCTTTGCGTGGCTACCACAAGATGTATGCCCGATGCTCTTGCCATTTGAGCAAGCCTCGCTATTGCAATTTCTACTTTTTTAGCCGAGACTATCATAAGATCGGCCAACTCATCTATGACAATAACGAGATAAGGCAATTTTTCATTATCCGGAACTTTCTTATTATAACTTTCAATATTTTTTACACCGCATTTTCCCATTAGGGAATATCTGTATTCCATTTTCCTCACCATACCTGAAAGTGCCACTGATGCTTTGTTGGGGTCTGTAACAACAGGAAGCATCATATGCGGTATGCCGTCATATACAGATAGCTCCAATACTTTTGGATCTATCATCAGAAATTTAACTTGATTTGGCTTAGATTTATAAAGAATACTGGTGATCATCGTATTAAGGCCTACACTTTTACCTGCTCCCGTGGCTCCTGCTATCAGCAGATGGGGCATTTTGGCAAGGTCTGCCACAACAGGATAGCCTTCCGTATCTTTGCCGAGAGCTATAATAAGAGAGGAGGTGGAATCTTTAAATTTAGAGGAATCTATAATATCGGCGAGATACACCAGCTGGCGCCTATCGTTTGAAACTTCGATTCCTATGACTCCTTTGCCTGGTAAAGGAGCTATAATTCTCACAGAAAGTGCCTTCATGGCCATAGCAAGATCATCAGATAGATTGGTTACTTTGCTTATCTTAACTGTGGAAGCAGGCTTATACTCAAACATTGTTATCACCGGACCAGGGTGAATCTGCGTAACATTTCCCATAATGCCAAAGCGCTTCAGTTTATCGGTGAGTATATCAGCTTTTTCTCTCAAATGTTCCTCATCAACGGCAACATACGCCTGCTGCCTATTTAAAAACTTTGTAGTGGGAAAGTTGTAAGTATGAGGAATTTGTTCATCGTTGGGTTTAGATTCAGGTGTATCGCCATTTTTTAAAGGTGCTGCAATATCTTTAAAAGTAGTCTGAGGATTGGAATTTACGTCGATAGATAATGCTTCAGTCGCAAGTGGGGTTTGTTCGGTCTTTTTATATTCGGTTTTATTAATTGGAATACGCATATTGGTAATATATGAATTTAACTTGTGTTCATCATGCGTTACTGAGCTTGATTTTATGTCCGGCGTCTTAAAGTGATTTTTTATTCGAGATAAGGCTATTATCCATAAAATTAGTTTTACGGTAACAGACGATACGGCTATGCCTCGTCTGTATATGAATCGCATCAGCCATAAAACTGTTTTTGAGCTGCTAAATTGATACAAACAAAAGATCAAGAATGCGGCTGAAAAGAATTTTACACTATATGTTCCTATACCGGATGAGAGTGATAGATTGGCGATATTACCAAAATAGCCGGAGGGTAGAAATTTATGGTTAATTAAATAATTGTTATTATGAGGCGACCATATCAGAAGTGACAAAAAAAAGAGCCCCAATATACCCCAGATGAGGTGAGCCGGAAATTTCTCATCTATTTTCCAGTCCAAAACAGAAACGAAAAGTATCAGAGGAAGCATTAAAGAAGAGTATCCAAGACTGCCAAAACTTATAAACGATATGAATCTGCCCAATATACCCGTTATGTCGGAAATTATGCCTATATATCCTAAGAATGCAGCTTGCATAAAAGCCGCTGAAAGCAGAATCAGAAAGAAGAGTGCATTATTAACCGCTTTCATATTTTACTGCAACTTAGAAAAAGCGCCACAAGTATCTTGTTTTTATACAGCATATTGTCAATTTTTCAGATCTCAATTTGCGGTAATATAACCTCAACATGCGGGCTTACTCCTGATTTTTTTGCAATATACCTCGCAACATCTTTGCTAATTCTCGTTGCTATTGCATTGCCGGCGCCTTTTTCACTAAGTAGTTTTAGATATTTATCGACACTTCTTTCTTCTATATCCTTCTTCATATCTACAAATAGATTATCTGAAATAAACCCCACAGCTTTACTTACGGCAAACACAGATCCCAAATTGGCGGTAGGAGTAATTCTTATTATAATAATCCCGTTTTGTGCTAGCTTATTTCTTTGTTTAATAACATTGATATCGATATTTGCCAATCTTCTTCCGCTTATAAATTCTCTTCCGGTTTTGACTTTCCCTGTTATAGACATGCTTTTATCATGTTTTAATGTTACAATATCGCCATTATCCACCATAATGATATTTTCTTTTGCTATGCCGACATGAATACCCAGCTCTGCTAATCCGGCTCTCATTCTGTACTCACCATGAACAGGCATAAGATAACGCGGACGCACCAGGCTCATCATCATTTTTAATTCCTCAGCAGATCCATGTCCTGATACATGCACAAAAGCATTGGCCTCATAAATAACATGCACACCTTTTTTATAAAGCATATTAACAACCGATGCAACAGATCGTTCGTTTCCGGGTATAGCTTTTGACGAAATAATAACCGTATCTCCGTTTTTAGCCTTAATAGTTTTGTGTTCATCATTTGCAATCCTTGAAAGAACACTCAACGGTTCGCCTTGAGAACCTGTTGTTATAATAGCAACAGAATTATCTTTGGCCTGATCTAAATATTTCACATCAATTCGGTTGGCTTTCGGTATGTTTATATATTTAAGTTCACTTGCGATCTCAACATTATTTAACATACTTCTGCCGGTAATGCAAACCTTTCGGTCATTTGCTATAGCTGCATCGGCAAATTGCTGAATCCGATTAATATTTGACGCAAATGTAGAACCGATAATGCGTCCTTTTATTTTGGGAAAAATATCTTTGAAAGCTACCCCTACAAGTTTCTCAGACGGTGTATAGCCGCTGTGAAGCGCATTGGTAGAATCAGACAGCAAAACATCAACACCTTCATCGCCATACATAGAAAATCGCTGAAGATTCATTCTCTGCCCTATAGGTGAATTATCAATCTTGAAGTCTCCCGTAACAATAACGGTTCCGGCAGGTGTGCCAACAGCGTAGGAAACAGAATCTAAGATGCTGTGAGTAACTCTTATCGGTTCAACTACGAAATCATCTATCTTTGTTTTTTCCATAGGTTTTACAGTTATCAGCTTAGGGGATATTATATCTTTAAACTCCTGTAGTTTTCTTTTTATCAAACCTATTGTTAGGCAAGTTCCATAAATAGGAGCATTAATTTTCTGTAACAAGTATGGTATTGCTCCTGTATGATCTTCATGTCCGTGTGTAATAAAAATAGCTTTGACCTTACTGCTGTTCTTTACCAAATAATCTAAATCCGGTATCACATAATCAACACCAAGCATACTATCGTCAGGGAACATCAAGCCCATATCTATTACAATAATTGAACCTTTGTATTCAAACACAGTGCAGTTTAAACCAATTTCCGATAAACCTCCCAGCGGAATAATGTTCAAATCTCCACTTTTACCCTTTCTAAATTTCCAACCTTTTGACATATTCACTCCATATATTATATAATTTTAGAAAGTCGTCCCTATCAATCTGATGAGCTCGCTTATTTGCAAAATTTCCTATATGTTCTTTCCGTATCTTTAGATTGTTTGCAAGCATTTTTTTTGGATGCTTCCAGCAAAGTCTCAGAAAGTTCATATATTTATCTCTATCAATGGCTTCATAGCAGAATTTCTTTTTAGAGTAAATAGCAATAATTTCCGAATCCACTTTAGGAATCGGTACAAATTGATCTCTATTTACCTCAAGCAGTTTTCTGCTGTCGGCATACCAATCTAACCAGTGTCCTAAAAAACATCTATTTTTATTACTATTTAGATAGCTTTCAGCCACCTCTTTTTGCAAACATACAATCATAGAATTAACATGACCGCTCTCTATACATTTTCTTATTATTCTTTTCGCATTAGCATAAGGTAAATTTGAGACCAGTTTAAATTTACCGATATTATCTATATTGATATTGAAAAAATCATCCATTATCACTATCGAATCAAGTCCGCTCAAATTTTTTCTTAACACAGGTTCAAGCGATTTATCAATCTCAATAGCATACAGTTTGCATCGTTTTGCCAAACGCCTGCTCAACCTTCCGTCTCCGGCGCCTACTTCTACAACGGTATCGCTACAGGATAGATCGGCTGCATCAGTTATAAAATTAAGAATTTTATCAGATTGGAGAAAATTTTGAGAATATCGCTTTTTTGCCTTAATTTTAGCTTCTACCATTTACCATGTTTTTAGCCATAGCAAGAGCCGCATAAAAACTTTGCGGGTTTGCGCTGCCAACTCCGGCTATGTTATAAGCTGTACCATGATCAACAGATGTTCTGATAAACGGAAGGCCAAGCGTAACATTAACGCCATCTGAAAAATGTTGCATCTTGAACGGAATTAAACCCTGATCATGATACATTGCAACAAATCCATCATATTTAATCATATTTTCCGAAGAAAAGGCAGTATCCGGCACCACCGGACCATCGCAATAGCTAATATCATCTACAGTAGGTTTGATAATTTCTATTTCGCAATCTCCTATTACGCCTCCATCACCTGAATGAGGGTTAACGCCCAATACCGCAATCTTTGGATTCTTTTTACCAAAATAGCCTGTAAGTGCACTATGCAGGGTTTTTATACTATATATAAGCCGCCTCTTGGTAATATTTCCGGTTACATCTGCAAGCTCGACATGATCGGTTACCAAGCTAACTATGAAATCCGGTGATGCCATGGTCATAACCGTTTCTTTTTCGGTAAACCTAGAAAAAAAGTCTGTATGACCTACATAATGAAATCCGGCCATATTTAGTTCCAGCTTGTTTATAGGCAGTGTAACAATGGCATCTATTTTTTTATCTCTCGCCAACTCTGCTGCTTTTTTCATATATTCAAAGCTCATCTTGCCGCTTTTTTCACATAATTTACCCACTGATGGAACGAAACCATCCCACAAATCAATAATATTTATGGCGTAGTCGCTCAATTTGCCTCCGGCATCATTATAGGCAATATCTTCTAATCCAAATATTTTTCCGTAAAATTCAAGTACGCTTTTTGATCCGATAATAATCGAGTCTTTCAATGCCCCTTCTAAATACGATTTTAAAACAATCTCAGGTCCTATTCCCGATGGATCTCCCATTGTAACTGCTATTTTCATCTGTTTAATTAGGCTCTTTCGATTTTTATGTGGACAACCATCAGCTTTCCTCTTTCTTCTTACGGTATTACAAAATTTGAGTTAAGAAATTCAACATATTGAGATTGAATTTTGGCAAATTTTATTTTTTCTTAATCTTTTGAATTTTTCAGCTCTCTCTTGATAGAAAAAAGAACGTAAAATCAAAAGGTTTTTCAGTTTCAAACTGCTCATTATCAACTGTTTCAAGGGAAAAGTTGTAGCACAAAACACAAATCCGACAAAGCAAAATCTTTAAAGAGAAAGATGAATTCCGCATCAAATATGGGATGGCGAAAGGAGTATTCAACGATAGAGACATGCTTTTTTCAAAGTTTAGGCAATTGAATATTGTTTTATTTCCACGTAAAACCCGGATAAATTTTTTTACTCTTTCAAAAATTATCTATTTCTTCCTTTTATACGTTAGTGGTCAAATTCATTATAAAAAAAATTCAATAAGTATTTGCAAATTACTATATCATCTGCTCGCATGCATCACTATTGCTTCTACGAGGCTCAGGATTTACAACTTTAAACTTAGAATTAATTTTTCTTGTGCGAAGCTCTATGATATCGCCTGTTTTAACCTCATAAGAAGGTTTCTTTATTCTTCCGTTGACAAAAACAATACCGTTTGTGATAAATTCCTTCGATATTTCACGCCTTTTTATGATTCTTGCCTGTTTTAGAAACTTATCAAGCCTCATTTTCCTTTAGCATATATCGTTATGGCTGAATACTGCTTTAATGTTGATATCCATCTTTTAAAGGCATCGTTTCCATTGCGATTAACGAGAATGATCTTTATCCTATCTCTAATTTTACTTAACGGCATTATTCTATTTTGCCGCTTTCCTACAAGCTTTATTATCGAATAACTTGTTGTAGTTTTAATGAGTCCATATACATCGCCATTCTTCATACCTTTTATAATTTTGTCAAATGATGGATAGAGATCTATCGTTTTTATCCATCCAAGATCGTATTTCTTATAATTTATTTTTCTTGCTGCTTCTTTAAAACTTAGAGAACCGTTTTGAATCATAACAAGCCATTTTGCAGCTTTTAACTCTTGCAGTTTTTCATCTTGCTTTGTAAAATAAAATGGAATCTGGTATATATGAACTGCATTCGGTATCTTAAACCGCTTCCGGTTATCATCATAATATCTTTTTATCTGATCACCTGTAATATTGATATTTCCCCTTATAACAGATGATATCAGTTCTCTCTTTAAGACTTGAAGTTTTATGAAATGATCAAGATCCGATCTCGTCAGCCCAAGTTTTTTCAAAGTTTGCAAGCGTTTTGCAGTTGAGACTATGCGTATTGCTTTTTCATATTCATTGTTATCTAATTTGAGCTTCATTTTTTTTGCCCTTTGCTCTACAAGCTTATCTTCAATAATTTGATTAAGGGCTTTTTTAGGATTAGAGATTCCATAAAATTTCATAGCTTGATAAAGATCTACAGCCGTTATAGGTTCATCATTAACAACTGCAATTGTATCGTCAATAACATCGGCATTAGATAACCCGGTATTTACAAATAACAATATCGACAAGACCAACAGCGACAATGCTATATTTTCTATAATGCGTAAAACTGAACTATTCATCTACTATCTTCACCTCTTATTTTATCGGCTATTTTACCTCTCCTTCATCCTTCTATTTTCTCCTCGAATTTCTTTATTATACTATATATTCCGGATATACCGTTAACTTCTTCAAAATAAATCGTATAGTCTCCTATAAAGCCGGCTTTACCATTATAACCCGTAATTATAGCGATAACATTTGAAAGGTCAATAGATGGATTTGGATTGAATGAAACCGTAAGTTTTTTATTATGAAAGTCAATCGATTTTGCCCCAATTCCTGCTGCTCTGCCTTTTATTGCTGCTGCCGATATTATAGCTTCAAACTCGGCAATTCTGCCGTAACGGTCGATTGCCTCATTAATTAATTTGTCACTTTCTTCTAAGTTGGCAGATCCAATGCGCTGATACCAGATAAGCCTCTCATCTTCGCTCATCAGCCCTTTTGGAATATAACTTGCAATATCCCATGAGAGTTCAGCGGCGTCCGCTCTGCTATGGTATGTTCCTCTAATTTTGTCAGCCGCTTCCTTCACCATCTTGTGATAGAGAGAAAATCCAACAAAGAACGATTTACCTTTTTGTTCGATACCGAGTGGATTTCCCGAACCTCGAATTTTATTATCACTGGCTGCTATCTCTACAGATGATCCAAACCCCTTGCTGAATTTGTTGAGAGCCGTGAGCCTCTTTTTTGCATTTTCCGTTAGATGATTAGCTTTATCAATTAGAAAAACAGCTTTGGCAAGTTTATTCGATCTTCCAACTCTGCCTCTAAGCTGATAAAGATCAGAAAGACCAAAATTTTGAGCTTCATCAACAATAATTGTGTTAACATCCTGAATATCTAAACCTGATTCAATAATTGCAGTTGAAAGCAGAACATCGTACTTGTGGTTTCTAAAATCACTCATAATGACTTTGGATTTCGGCTTTGCCATCTGCCCATGAATAGTTGCAATTTTTGCATGCGGAACTAATGCTGCTATCTTATCATAAACTTCTTCTATATCTTCTATTCTATTATGAACAAAATAAACTTGGCCGTACTGTTTCAACTCCCAAAGGATAGCATCCTGAATAGTTTTATCGGTTTTTACCAATATTCGTGTATCAATTGGAATTCTATTCTGAGGAGGCGTATTTATTGTGCTGATATCCCAAATCCCCGACAGAGCCATTTGCAAAGTTCTCGGGATGGGTGTAGCTGAAACGGTAATAACATCTATATCGGGACGGTCTTTTTTGAATTGCTCCTTAAATTTAACGCCAAAACGCTGTTCTTCATCAATAATGATAAGCGATAATCGTTTCAATTTAACTGCATATTTTGTTACAGAGGCTGTTCCAATTAAAATATCAAAGTTATCAATATTTGCGGTATCCAACTTCGAGTCAATGCGCTTTATATTAACAGGAAATTCTGCAAAACGCCTGGAAAAAACATCGTAATGCTGATCTGCCAAAAGTGTTGTAGGAGTAACAACGAGCACCTGCCTATTGGAAAACAAGGCTGCCGCAGCGGCTATAAGAATAACCTCTGTTTTACCAAATCCGGTTCCTCCGGTTATGAGTCTATCTATAGGAATATCGCTTGACATATCAGATTTTAAATCAGATATAGCCTTTCTTTGATCATCGGTTCTGTAATATGGAAAGCTTTCTTCAAATTGAAAAAGATATGGATTCTCAAGATCGTAGGGCGTTCGCCTTGCAACAAAACGTTTTGCATAAATAGCCGCATACCGCTTCGCCATTGCAAGAATAGCCTGATACGCCTTTTCTTTACGTTTCTTAAAAGCTAACGATCCAAGCTGATCAAGAAGATCCGGATATGATCCATCATATTTTGTTATTTTCGCAGCATCGCCGATTGACAGATATAAAATCTCATCGTTTCTATAAATAATTTTATACATTTGGTTTACAAGACCAAAATCTTTTATTTCTACTATTCCGGCAAACTTGCCTATGCCGTATTCATTATGCACAACAAAATCGCCTTTCTTAATAAGTTCAGCTTGTGCTTTAGTTTTTATGTCTCTTTTTTCATGTTTCGCAAACAGCTGTTCAAAAGAGATATAGCATACGTCGCCGAAGTAAAAATTATCTGCAAGGTATCCTTTTTCATACTTTATATTACCCTGTTTCTTGAGAAACATTGCTATTCTTTTTAGTTCTTCAGAATTTTCAGAAACAATCGTAATTTTATCACAGGTATCAATATTTGATATATAGTCAAGCATATCCTGAAAACCGCCTGTTATATTAAGCCTTGTATATTCCAATTTAATGCGAGAGACAATGCTCGAAGCAGTAGTTTTAAGTTGTTCTATTTTATCTCTATCAGATGTTATGATAGACGGTGATATCAATTCAATCCCTGCTCTGTTTTTATATCGCCAGTCAGCCCTCTCGTAAAGCGTATCGAAATTTATTCTATCATCTAAAATAATTGAGAAACCTGAGAACAGATCGGCTGCATCGCTTTTGAAATTATCCGTCTTCCATATTGATTCATTGGTGCTGAAACTTTTTTTAAATTCATTTGCAGGGGTTACTGAGATCTTATTTATGTATTCAGTTGATAACTGAGTCTTGCATGAGAAAAACCGCATTGAATCAATCATATCTCCAAGAAATTCTATTCTAAGCGGTTCATCATAAATTGGAATAAAGCAATCCACTATTCCACCTTTTACTCGATATTGCCCTTTTGATAACACTTGTTCGCTATTTCTGTAGCCGTTTGCAGAAAGAGTTTCAACAAAGCTGTCCAAGCTAAGAGATTTATCTATCTTGATATTGAAAAAATAGGTTTTTAGGCGGTCTATGTTATTGATTTTGTAAAAGAGTGCTTCCGGTTCTGCAACAACAATTTTAGCACCTCTGCCGCAAATTTGATGAAAAAACAGCATGCGCCTGCTTAAAATCTGATTAGAGATAGGACTATCTTCATAAGGCATTAGATTGAAGCCTGGAAATATAAGCGGTGAAACACCATTACCTGATGAAAAAAAGAGAAGTTCATTGTAAACCCTCTCAATCTCATCAGAAGGCACAACAATTAGTGTATCCGAAGTAAGCCTTGAGAGATAATGGGATGCAGCTGAAAGATTTGGAAAGTTCTTAATCAATAATTTGCCATTCCATTATTTTATTCTTTGGTCTTTTCCTCTTGCACCCAATTTTCTCTTTTTTGGTTATTGCAGGCATAGCAAAGCAACCCCATCTTCTCTTTTGCTTAATATCTAAAAATCCAAAGCTCAGAAATTACATACTGTTTATTTATCATCAATAATCACTCATTAATATTATCCTTCCATTATAAACTGCTTGTAAGCTCGATAGCTTTCGTAAAGATCAATTTTTGATGAAATTTCGTAAGGAGAATGCATAGATATGAGCGCAGGTCCTGCATCAATAACATTAATGCCATATCTTGCAAGAAATTTTGCCACTGTTCCGCCGCCGCCTTCGTCAACCTTACCCAGTTCACCTGTTTGCCATACTATGTCGGCTTTATCAAAGATATTCCTAATATGAAAAACCCATTCCGCATCTGCATCATTTGCCATATATTTTCCACCATGTCCGGTAAATTTTGTTACCACGATGCCGCTTCCGAGAAAGCTTGCATTATCTTTTTCATATACAGATTTGTATAGAGGATTGACTGCCCCATTAACATCGGCTGAAACTGCTCCGCTTTTTGATAACAGTTCAAGCATACCTGCCTCGTCCACAGCTGTTCCAAACGCGTGTGCCGCCTCATGGAGTCCTCTTATCAAAAACAAAGAATTCATTCCGGTTGCACCATCTGAGCCTATCTCTTCTTTATCGGAAAGAAATACAATGGTTGTATATAAGGGGGTTTCGGAATCAAAAAGTGCTTTACATGATGCATATGCACAAATCCTATCATCCTGACCATATCCTGCAATCATACTTCTATCAATTCCAAGATCCATAGCTTCCATTGCCGGAACTATTTCAAGTTCACTTGTTATAAAATCATTTTCCGTGATATGATATTTTTCGTTTAGCAACTTGAGTAGGTGCAGCTTTACCAAATCTTTATCGTCGGTATCTGTTTCCGGTATGCTTCCAGCCAAAAGAGCAAGGTTTTCCCCTGTTATAATCTCGCCGGATTTTTTGTCATCCTGCAACTTATGGGATAGATGTGGGCATAGATCGGGCACAACAAATGTCATCCCTTCATCTTTGCCCAGTTTTATTTGAATTTTTTTACCATTTTTGTCAATTATTATTCCTCTTATTTCCAATGGGATATTTGTCCACTGATACTTTTTGATTCCTCCGTAGTAGTGAGTATGAAAAAATAGAAGGTTATTCTCTTCATACATAGGAATCTGCTTCAAATCAATCCGAGGGCAATCTACATGAGAAGCGATAATTCTCACGCCATCGGTGATCGGTTTCCTTCCTTTTTTTACAAGCATAAGGTTTTTGCCCCTGTTATTTATGAGCATAAGTCCGCTTTTATTATTCTCATAGCCATGCTTGTGAGCTTTGTTCTCGAAATAGCTCACTGTTTCCCGCTCTGTTCTCACATCGTTTAAGAATTTTTTGTAATCATCTGCAAAATCAAATACCTTTTTATAGGTACTTTTTTTAGTCTTTTTCCACCCGGTCGATCTTTTATAGAATAGACTCTCTTTTAAATCTTTTATCTTTTTATTCTCCAACTTATCCTCCATGCAATCTCCTCCTAATCTAATTATATCTATAATAACCATTTTTATTAACTTTTCCATATCAATGTTTGGCGGATTATGCCAATAGCAACCTCTGCATAGTAATTGTATCCTCAGAAGATTACTATTGGGTAAGATTTAGAAATTAAATTTTCTTGAGCTAACCGAATGGTTCGATAATTTTTATTTCCTGAAATTTGCTCTTTATAGGGCTTCAGCAGGCAATATCTGTCTTTCTAATATGATTATGCTATGTATCTAACCAAGTTATGCTAATATAAAAATTCATCCTTATTTTGATATTTTAACTTAGTGTGCAACATTTTCCTGAGTATTAATTTGACTAACCATAAATAGTATAATATATTTTACTAATGACCATATTCAAGAAATTACTTGAACAACAGTGGCAGGGAGCTGCTGCCAAGGAGATATTTTTAAGAAGACTCATTGTTGCTGTGCCTACAATAACAGCTCTTGCGGTTTTCGTAGCCTATATAATTTTGTTTGACAGCTACTCACATCAGATGAAAAATATCAGCCTCAGCTATGTAAGGGAATATTATATTAAATCCCGAAAGAAAGAGGAGAAATCAAAAATAAAAAGCGCGCTGAACTGGATAAATGATGAGGTAGAGCAAGCTATGAAAAATACCAATGGCAAAAATAGTACAGAAAAGACAAATGCGTTAAAATCATTGCTCTTAAAACAGATACGCGACATAAATTATTCAAGAAATGGATATATTTTTGTTTTAACCTATCATGGCGTTACATTGTATAACCCCAAGAAAAGCTTAATAGGCAAAAACAACTGGAACATCATAGTAGGCGGTGAGAAAATTATTCAAAAGATAATTATTGCGGCATTAAAAAACAGAGCAGGTTCTTTTGTTGAATATACCGGAAGCATCGAACCTTCGACTGGACTTCCGGCAAGGAAAATCTCCTATGTAGTTGCAATTCCAGGATTGAGGTGGGTAGTAGGAAGCGGTTTTTATATCAATGATGTTAACGCATTCGTTGCTAAAAGGAGCAAGATCATTAATGGAATGATTAAAAATTCATCTATAAAATTGGTTTTTTCTATGATAATTATATTGTTGTTTATTTTTACCCTCTCAATATTATTGTCTAATGTATTGAAAAACATTTTCATAAAGTATAATAATCATATGCTGAATCGAAATAAGCTGCTTGAGAAAAGAGTCAGGGAACGAACAAGCGAGCTTAAGCTTGCAAACGAAAAACTGATCGCCATAAATAAAAAGGTAAATATTATGGCTATTACGGATCCGTTAACATTACTTTTTAATAGATTCCACCTGGATAAACAGATAGATAATGAGGTAGATCGTTTCCAAAGGGCTCACCGCAGCTTTGCACTGATTCTTGCCGATATTGATAATTTTAAAAGCATTAACGATAAATACGGGCACAGTTGCGGGGATTTTATACTTGTATATGTAGCAGGATTAATGAGAAAATGTTTCAGAAAGATAGACACAATATCAAGATGGGGCGGTGAAGAATTTTTGATACTGCTGCCGGACACGGATAGAACCGGTGCCATTGCTGCGGCGGAAAAATTAAGAGAAACCGTTGAAAACTCCGAGATAGAATTCAAAGAAAATTGCCATAAAATAACGCTTACAGCCGGTATATCAGTTTACAATGACATTCAAATATCAGTAATTGAAACTATCAATAAAGCAGACTATGCAATGTATAGAGGAAAACTGCAAGGCAGAAATTGTGTGGTATGCTCTCAGTGATCCGGAACACCTCAATCTATAACAGTCAACGCCATCCTCGTCTAAGCTTTTCCGACCCTTGCTTATATAACCATTGGCTTCCCTTCTCATGCAAAAAGTTGTGAGAGCTTTTTACTATGTAGTGGTCTCATAATTTAATTTCTCCACACAAAGCATTGGCGAACTCTTTATCCGTATAGATTTTTAAGCTAAGCGAAGATGATTGAAGAAAGTGCCTCCTATGCAAGCTCTCCAAATGAGCTAATCGGCTTAATAAGAATTATAGTAACTTGATTCCCTTTCTTGATATCGTTAATGCCTACAGGAATATCCATAAGAGCTGCATCTCCAACCATACTTGTTAAAATTCCCGAACCTTGTTTTTTAAAATCAGGTATCACATGGAAACCGTTGTTTAAGTCGTATTTGACTTTTACTCTTGCAAGCTCCTCCCGCTTTGCTTTTTTGCGGTGAAAATCTTCGTCCAGCACAGCCTTGACACGCGGAAGATCCACATTGTTGAAACCCGCAAGTTTCTTTATGAGTGGATATGCATACAATAAAAAGCCTACGGCTGATGATACCGGAAAGCCCGGCAGGCCGAACATATACCTGTTGTCACCATATCTACCAAAAAGTATGGGCTTGCCAGGTTTCTGCAAAATACCATGAAAAATTATGTCAACTCCTATTTCAGGTGCGATCTTTTTAACAAAATCATAGTCTCCGGCAGAGACTCCGCCTGTTGTGATCACTACATCAGAACGATTAAGCTCCATTTCTAAAGTTTTGCCGATTGATTTAGGATCATCTTTTAATCGTTTGCAAATTATAAAATCTGCTCCTACTTGTTTTAATAAGCCTGTTAATGTATAGCTGTTGCTGTCCCTGATTGCAGCTTTGTTTGGCTGAGCATCACCAAGATCAAGGAGCTCATCACCTGTAGAAACAATTGATATTGTTGGGACTCTATACACAAAGAGATATGATCTGTTAACCTCGGCAGCCATTCCGATTTCAGCAGCGCCTATTCTTGTTCCTTTTGGAACCACAACTTCGTCTATCTTGAAATCTTCTCCAATATCACGAACATTTTTTCCTGCAAAAATCGGTTTTTTAAAAATAATATCCTTGTCTGCAATTGTGATATCTTCTCTCATTACAACGGCATCTGTTCCATCCGGTATTGGAGCTCCGGTAAAAACCAATTGAGTATCTCCGCTGTGAACAGCTTTTGAAGGCATTTTTCCGGCTTTTATAGTATCCGTCAATTTCAATCGTAAAAAGTTTTTGTCGGATGCAAATGTTAGATCATCTGATTTAACAGCATAGCCATCTACAGCTGTAACTTTTACTTCAGGATGATTCATCTTAGCTGCAATATCATTGGCAAGCACTCTGCCATAAGCTTCCGACAACAGTATCCTTTCAACTCCTATAGGTTTTACACCAACTTTAACAAGCTGAATTGCTTTTTGAATTGATATTAGTTCCATTATTTATTACTCCTAATATTATTATAGTGCTTTTTGTGCTTATGCAGTGATTTCATTAATACTCTAATTTTTTTAACACTAATTTCTCAAATGCGAGCGGAGAGCAAGAACAAGATAACAAGAATAAGTAATGATACATGGCACTTTCTTTACGTCATTAATTAGGGGGTAGGGAGCGAAACAATCTCAAGGATTGAGATTGCCGCCACTGCAAAAAGCCTCGATAGCTAAACAATTTATCATTTCGCTCTTTTTTCGTCATTACCAGTGCGGCGCAGCAATCTTTTTTCTTTTATCTTAACTTAAAAAAACTTCCGCCCGTAATCCTTGCAAAAAAAATCCATCTTAACCTTTCATTTATAATTCAGAATAAACATCACCATAAAACCAATAATGTGATACAAAATTCCAAACCTACGGTTTATAGTTCTACGTATAAATCATTTGTAAATGCATTATTTTACCAGCGACATACCTATTTCAAATGCCTTTCTGTTGATCTCTAAAAATTTGGGAGGCACTCTTCTCTCTATACCTTTTTTTAAACTCTCTACAGATACAGCATCTATTAATGCCGCCGTTATACCCAATGCCACGATATTAGCCGTTATACTGTTGCCAACCGCATTTTTAGCCGTATCAACAATCGGAAATTCATACACTTTATATTTTTTTTTGTCCTCTTCAGAAACTTTTACCATATTTGCATCAACAACTATGATGCTGCCCGGTTTGCTGCTGCCCTTGTACATATCGTATGTCTTTGAATGAACCGACATAAAATAATCGATATCATTTGCATCTACATTGTAAATGGGTTTATCACTTATAACTACATCAGCTTTTGTAGGTCCGCCGCGGACCTGAGACGTATATGTTGGAGTGTATGCAGCGTACTTATTATCAAAATATATTGCCGATTCTGCAAGAATAGTTCCTGCAAGCATATTGCCCTGTCCTCCTACACCGGAAAATCTCAGTTCATATCGCATCTATTTTCCCTCCTTTGCCATAACACGCTCTACCATGCCAAAGTAGCTGTCCGTGTACTCTGCAGAGTCCTTTGATTCGTAGAGAACCCCTGTCACAAACAAATATTTCGTTTCTTCAGGGCTCATTCTGCCGGCTTTTCCTTTGGAAACGGTAATATCCTTTATATGATTTACAAGCTTAACCGGATCGCCAAATTTGTTACGCCGTCCCCATTGAATATGGCAATTAGACATTGCTTCAACCACGCTAAAGCCTTTATGAAGCAGTGCCTTTTTGATCTGCTTTCTAAGTATTACCGGCTCAGCCACGCTGCTTCTCGCCACAAATGAAGCACCTGCACCGATGGTTAACTTTACAAGGTCAAAAGCAGGATCGACATTCCCATAAGGCATAGTTGCGGCTTTAGTTCCAAAGGGAGTTGTCGGTGAGTACTGCCCTCCTGTCATTCCATAAGTCCAGTTATTTACAAGTATAAGTGTTATGTCAATGTTTCTTCTGCAAGTATGAATCAGGTGATTGCCGCCTATAGAAGCAGAGTCACCATCACCTGCAAAAATCACCACATGTTTATCAGGATTTGACATTTTAAGACCTGTGGCAAATGCAAATGCTCTGCCATGCAGCGTATGTAAGGTATTAAAGTCAACATAGCCTGAAGCCCTGCTTGAACATCCGATACCTGTTACCATGCCTATGTCATTATTCTTCCATCCGATTTCATCTACCGCTTGGATAAAAGCTTTCAAAACGATACCGTTCCCGCAACCCGGACACCAGTAATGAGGAAGTTTATCCATTCTTAAATATTTTTCATATTCCACAGACATTACACGACCTCCTTGATTTTAGATAGAACCTGTGACGGATGTATTGGAATGCCATTCGCCTGAAGTACAGTTGAAAGATCCGCACTGCTTTTTGGATGCCTTGTGTCAAATATCATTTCGCCGTTTCTGATTTCTGTAACTGCTCTGCCGCCAAGCATTATTCTTTCTATCTCATAAACTATCTGTCCTAAGTTAACTTCTGTTACTATTATATGCTTTGCAGAAGCAGCAACTGCCTGAAAGGGGATTGAAGGGAACGGCCATATAGTTATGGGTCTGAATAATCCCACTTTAATACCTACATTTCTGGCCTCATCAATAGCAGCTCTTGCGTTTAAAGCATTACTGCCATACGCAACAACAATAATCTCTGCATCATCAAGTTTATAATTTTCATAAGTACTTATTCTTTCCTGACGTTTGAGTACCTTATTGATCAGGCGCTCCTCTTCCGATTCCTGGAGCACAGGATCAATGTCGGGAAAACCTGTTTTATCATGATTTAAGCCTGTCATATGAAATCTGTAACCGCTAAAATAGTCTGCAATAGGCGGAATATCGCCAAATTGAGTATCATACGGATAATAATCTTCAGGTTTTACCGTAGGACGTCTGCGATTTACAATTGTTATATTTTCCTTATCGGGAAGCTCTACCTTTTGAGCAAGATGAGCAAGTATGGCATCGGTTAAAATATACACCGGGGTTCTCAATTCTTCGGCAATATTAAATGCCCGAATAGTTTCAGTATAACATTCAGCTATTGATCCCGGGCAAAGAGCAACAACAGGATGATCACCGTGAGTTCCCCATCTAGCCTGCATCACATCAGCCTGAGAGGCTCTTGTGGGAAGTCCTGTACT
>VAOW01016352.1_pt1 | contig 21605 bp, 20 predicted proteins | sample 3393921 | NCBI WGS metagenome assembly VAOW01 (sample SAMN08290428, study PRJNA428436) | hydrothermal vent metagenome | isolation source: Deep-sea hydrothermal vent chimney | place: Indian Ocean: Southwest Indian Ridge | depth 2742 m m | reverse complement strand
TTATTAAACGATAAGATGAAAGAGGCATAATATGAGTTATATTCCTTATGTTGTTGAAAAATCTGGACGTGGTGAGCGTTCATATGATATCTATTCGCGACTTCTAAAAGATAGAATAGTTATGTTAAGTGGAGAGGTTAATGATGCTGTGGCTTCAAGTATTGTCGCTCAATTTTTATTTTTAGAAGCAGAAGACCCACAAAAAGATATCTATTTTTATATCAATTCTCCTGGCGGGGTTATTACATCTGGTATGGCAATTTTTGACACTATGAACTATATTCGTCCTGACGTTGCTACTATTTGTATTGGTCAGGCAGCTTCTATGGGTTCTTTTTTATTGAGCTCTGGTGCCAAAAATAAAAGATATGCACTTCCACATGCAAGAATCATGATTCACCAACCTTTAGGTGGTGCACAGGGTCAGGCTTCTGATATTCAAATACAAGCAGAAGAGATTATTAGAATGAAGCATGAATTAAATGCTATTTTGGCTGAAAATAGTGGACAAGATATTAAAAAAATTGAAGAAGATACAGATCGAGACAATTTTATGAGCGCACAAGAGGCAAAAGAATATGGTATAATTGACGAGATTTTAATAAAAAAAGAATCAGAATAAAAAGGATTCTAAGTGCCAAAAATATTAAGAAAGCGTAGAAATATTGCTGGTATAAATTTACCACAATCACCTCATGAAAAAAAGAGTGGTGAAGATGATACACCTATGAACATAGAAAAATATGCAAAAAGTATTTTACAGGCATTGGGGCAAGATTCTTTACCACAAATACCTAGTAATTTTTCTTTATATTTTGATAGATTGCTTGAAAATCAGAGTAGTATTTTTAAAAAACAAATAGCCTCAATACTGGAACTTGAAGATGGTAACAATGATGCAAATATTATCGAATTAGAAAAAAATTTAAAAATTGGATTTACTTCTGTAAAAAATATTCTTTTAGTATCTGCTGATTTATATAAAAATATATCTATTATGAATAAAATATTAAAAAAGAAAAAAAATGAGTTGGCACAAAATAAAGATGTGAATAGTAGCGTAGCTATTATCGATTCTTTAGAGTATGATATTAATAAATTAAATTCTATATTCACAAAACAGATAACTAGTCTTAAAAGTTTATATGATGAAACCGCAAAAATTGTTAAGAATGTAGAAAATGAAACGATTTTTGATAATCAATATGGTATTTATAACAAAAGATATCTATTTATGAAACTAGAGCAAGAGATAGATTTAATCAATAAGTTTAAGCACCAAAGTAGCGTAATAACAATAGAACTCGCACACTCCTTGGTTAAAAATACAAAAAGCAAACAGGCAATCGTATTGATGACAAAAACAATAGCAAGATTACTGCTAAAAACATCAAGACGAAGTGATATTGTTTCACATTATGGCAATGGTGTTTTTATCATGCTTTTAAAATATACAAATATAGATAATGCTATAAAAGCAAGTGAAAGATTAGTAGATTTAGTCAATAATACAAACTTTTTTATCTCTGATAAAGAGATAAATTTAGCAGTAAATATTGGTATTATGCCTGTTTTATCTAATCTATCATCTGAAGAGATAGTGGCTAGTGCATTACAAGCTATGGATAAAGCTTATGAAAGTACAAATTTGAGTTATGCTGTAGCATCACAAGAGAGATGAATGAAATTAGAGATATTAATATATCCAGATAGACGATTAAAGCAAAAATCAGAAAATGTAGAGATTTTTGATAAAAAACTACATGAGATTTTGGATTCAATGTATGAAATTATGATGGTATCAAATGGAATAGGATTGGCAGCAATACAGGTAAATATGGCGATAAATGCACTGATTATCAATCTTCCAGATGAAGATGGTAATCAAGAACCAAATGATTTATTAGAGATTATCAATCCTAAAATTATTAAAAAAAGCGGACACACTACGTATCAAGAGGGTTGTTTAAGCGTTCCTGGATTTTATGAAGATGTAGATAGGTACGAAGAGGTAGTAATTACATATCAAAATAGAGACGCGGATAAAAAAGAGCTAAAAGCTGCTGGATTATTAGGTATTGCAATTCAACATGAGATGGATCATTTAGTTGGAAAACTATTTATAGAGAAACTATCTTATACAAAGCGTAAAAAATTTGAAAAAGAGTATAAACGTGCAATAAAAGAAAAGAAATATAATTTATAATGAAAAAAGTAAACTGTGCGACTTACGAAGGAATAGATGCAAAAGTTGTACATGTAGAGTCTAGTTTAACTAAGGGACTTCCATCTTTTATTATTGTGGGTATTGCTTCTACAGCTATTACAGAGTCTAAAGAACGGGTGAAATCTGCAGTTTTAAATAATGGATACTCATTTCCACCAAAAAGATTTGTAATTAGTTTAAGTCCAAGTGATTTAAAAAAAGAGGGCAGTCAATTCGATTTAAGCATAGCTCTTTTACTACTTATGGATAATGTAGATATAGATATTTCAGATTGGTTTATTTTTGGAGAGCTTGGTTTAAATGGTAATGTTAAAGAAAATCTCTATCTTTTTCCACTTATATTATCACTTGCAAATCAAAATTTAATTGATAAGGCTATAGTCCCCAAAGAGAGTCTAAAAAAATTAACAAAAATCAAAAATGTTAATTTTTTTGGTGTCTCTAATATTAATGAAGCTTTAGAGATTTTAAAAGATACTGATGCCAAATTTACAGCCTCAGCCCCAACTGACATACAATACGATTTTATATTAACAGATAAAAAATTATATTATATTAAGAACTATCATGAAGATTTTAAAGAGGTAAAAGGGCAAAGTATTGCTAAAAGAGCAGCCTTAATTGCTGCAGCTGGGTATCATAATATATTATTTGAAGGAAGCCCCGGTTGTGGCAAATCTATGATAGCAAAAAGATTACGCTACATACTTCCACCACTTGGTTTTAATGAAATTTTAGATATCGCCAAGCTTCAAATACTTGATGGATGTGAACCAGACTTTTTACCACTGCGTCCATTTAGATCTCCTCATCATACATCAACGGCTGCTAGTATTTTTGGAGGTGGTTCATATAACGCTAAAATCGGAGAAATTGGACTTAGTCATAATGGAATACTTTTTTTCGACGAACTTCCGCACTATACAAAGAATATACTTGAGGCTTTAAGAGAGCCTTTGGAGGATAATAAAATAAGAATTTCAAGAGTAAATTCTAAAATAGAATATCCTGCTAATTTTCTTTTTGTTACCGCTATGAATCCATGCCCTTGTGGAAATCTATTAGATTTAAACAAAGAGTGTAGATGTAGTGATCTTGAGATACAAAGATACAAAAATAGGCTATCTGATCCTTTTTTAGATAGAATCGATCTGTTAGTTACCATGCAAAATGTATCTGTTGAAGATAAAAGCGATATCACATCTAAAGAACTACATGAAAAAGTTCTAAAAGCTATCTCTTTTATGTCAAAACGCGGGCAAAATGAATTTAATGGAAAACTATCAGATAGCCTAATAGAGAGATATTGTATTTTAGATAATGAAGCACAAGATATTTTAGATAGTGCAATAAGTAGATTTTCCCTATCTTTTAGAGCTATTAAAAAAGTACAAAAAGTAGCCAGAACTATAGCTGATTTACAAGAGCATGAAACAATTACAAAAAATGATGTATTAGAGGCATTAAGTTATCGAAGAAGATAAGTATTGCTATCATAGAGCAAACTTAAGTATGCTCTATGATAGCAATATACTACATGTAAGCCATTGCGGCCTTACATGTAGAGACTATAAAACTGACGTTACAAATTTAGTAACTAAAAATCCACCAACAATTAACCATACAAAAGTAACAGCACCGGTATATAACGGAGCAAGACCTAATCCTTTGAATTTTGCAAACCTAGTTCCCATTCCAAGCGCTGTCATAGCCATAGTTAATAAAAATGTATCAACGATATTTAGATGTCCTATTGTATTATTAATTGCATGTGCAATACTTAATGATGCGCCTGATGTATATATTTGTATTAATGAATGTACACCAGCCATAATAATGAAATATACAGCGAACCAAGGTATAACAAGTTTAATGCCAGAAGTTTCGCCACCTGTTTTTTTTGCTTTAAATGAAAGATAGATGCCAAGTGTAATTAACATAGGCGCAATCAATATAACACGTGTTAATTTAACGATAACAGCATTATCTGCTAAAATAGCTGGTGCATGCGGTATAGAAGCTGCTGCTCCGACGACTTGCGCTACTTCATGTATACTTGAGCCAGCGTATATACCAAACTGTCCAGGTGTAAGATGCAAGAAACCAGTAGCTGGCTGTATGACCATTTCGTATAGCGCAGGATAAACAAACATAGCAAGTGTTCCAAACACAACAACCATGCTAACACCAACTGCTGCTTTGTAGCTTTCAGCTTTTAAAACTGGCTCAGTTGCAAGAACTGCTGCTGCTCCACATACTGCGGCACCAGCTGCTGTTAACATTGATGTATCTCTATCCATTTTAAAAACTTTCATACCAAGCCATGTAGCAAATAAAAATGTTACACTAAGCATAATCAATGAAGCAAAAAAACCCTCTGGACCAACTGCTATAATTTGTTGAAATGTAATTCTAAAACCATAAAAAACGATTGCAAAGCGTAGAATTTTTTTACCTGTAAAAATTATTCCACTTTCCCAAGATGGTGGGAAATGATTGTGCAGAGTGTTTGCGTAAAAGATACCAATTGCGATACCTATTACCAAAGACGAAATACCAAGATGATGGATGGGCGAGAGAGCTGCGATATAAGTAGCAGCTGCCGATACTAAAGCAACAAATATAATTCCGCTAAAAGTACCAGCTCTCTTTTCCTTAGAAAAAGACATGTGAAATTCCTTAAATAAAATTTAGTATGATATTATATTGTAAATTATGATATAAGTAAAATAAAATAAAATTTATAAAATATTAAATAAATTTTATTTTATTGAAGTATTATTTTCTCATATAAAATATGAGAAAAATTATTTAAAAATTTTAGAAAGATTATCGTTAATATCTCCAGGAATTGAAGATATCACCATAAACTGACCCATTGATAAAAGCGGATAACTGATAGCTAAATAGTATTTTGCATTTAACATTTTTGCCTTACCATTAGAAATAAGAATAAGATATGGAAGAACTAAAGCATTATTTAAGCCTATTTTTGTTGGAAACTTTGTAAGTTTATTGCTTAGTTTACAACCTACTAGATAAGTATTTTGTGCAAGTTTAAGACTAAATAAAAATGACTTACCTCCCTGATAACTCTTTACTTTAGCAAGTAAATTAGCGGCTGTTCCCTCTCCTATTGTTTGTGAATCCTCATAGTATGGCATTGCAAACATGAAATGATAACCTGAGAGATCATTAAACTTTAATTTATCTACAGAGCCTTTTAATCCAGCAAATGTAGATGTTAGTTTTTTAAATTCATTATAAAAAACAGATTGACTATAGTCATCTTGCATAAAAGCTTTACCAAAATAAATAGGGTTTGTTATGCTTATTTGATTATTTTTCGTATCAACATATAGTCTTAACACCGCTATAAAGCCACGATTTTTTTTAGCAGCTTGTTCTTTTAATGCTGTATCTGTAAACAAAATAGTTGTTCCATCATCTAATACATTGTATTTATTAACAATTGTATAACCAGCCTTTTTCAAGTTAGCTGTTGCAGTTGCAACGTCTTCGTAGGCACCTCTTAGATAAGCTGGTATTGATTTACCCTTAGGATTGCTCATAGATGCCACATCAATTGGACTTTGTGCCGCATTGGCGAAGCTAACTAAACTTATGACAGCTATGATAGCTGATATAAATAATTTTTTCATATTGATCTTACTCCTTTTGTCTGTATTGCATACTTTTGTAATAAAAAAAATATCAACTGATATCGTACTCTATATCACAAATATACTACGGATATTGTATCATAAAATATAATAAATTGTTATTATTTTATTGGAGTTATATACATGTTGTAGTATCTTCCTTCAAAAGAAGGAGATTTTTCCATAACACCAATATCTTCAACCATAGGCCAAACACGCAACAATACCTCTCTCGCAGCTTGTGGGTGAGCCATTTCGCGTCCACGCAAGAAAACACGAAATTTTACATGTTTTCCTTGAGATAAAAATTCACGTGCATGTTTAACTTTGTAACTAATATCATTTTCTGCGATTTTAACTGAGAGCTTTATCTCTTTTACATCTATTTTTGTTTGATTTTTACGCTGTTCTTTTAATTTTTTTTCTTCTTGATATTTATATTTGCCATAATCCATAATTTTTGCCACAGGAGGCTTGGCACCAGGCGCGATAAGCACTAGATCTAATCCCATCTCATTTGCTTTTTTCATAGCGTCATCTGTCGCTATAATTCCTAAAGAATCTTCCCCATCTACGTTACAACGCACCTGTGCTACATTTATATCGTCATTCATGATGACACGATTTTGTTTTTTATTCAAAAATTTACCTCATTAATTTTAGTTTGTATAAGTATTATAAACTCACTTTCATCTAAGCTATATTGCTCACGTTTTACTCGGTCTCTAATAGCAATACTGTGATGTTTCATTTCATCATCTCCAATTACTATTATCATAGGAACTCGTGCTTTTTCTGCTGTTCTAATTCGCTTATTTAAGCTTTCATTCTTATCATATATTTCACTATCAGCTCCAATGTCAAGCAGTTTGTCAAACAGCTCTTTTGCATAAACATGATGTATGTCAGCGATTGGAATTATTGCCACTTGTGTTGGTGCGATGAACATAGGAAACTCTCCAGCATAATGTTCAGTTAATATTCCAATAAATCGTTCAAATGAACCCAAAATGGCACGATGAATCATAACTGGCTGGATTTTTTCATTATCCTCATTGTTGTATTGCAATTTAAATCTATTTGGCAGATTAAAATCTAATTGTATTGTACCACATTGCCACTCTCTACCTATCGCATCAGTGATTTTAATATCAATTTTTGGTCCATAAAACGCTCCACCACCTTCATCTATTTCATAAAAAAGTTTATGTTTGTCCATAGCACCTTTTAATGCTGATATTGCAATATCCCAGATTTCATCATCACCAACAGCCTTATCTGGTTTGGTTGAGAGCATCATTTTGTACTCAAATCCAAACGTACTCATGATTTTATCAACAAAATCTATAACTTCAATTATCTGCTCTTGGATTTGTGAAGTTGTGCAAAATATATGAGCATCATCTTGAGTAAATTCACGAACACGAAATAACCCATGTAGCGCTCCTGTCATCTCATGACGATGAACAATGCCATACTCAAAATATTTAAGAGGTAAGTCTCTATATGAGTGTAGCTCTGTTTCATAAACTTTAATATGTCCAACGCAGTTCATGGGCTTTATACCAAATTCTATTTCGTCAATATTTGTGAAATACATATTTTCACCATAATTTTGATAATGACCAGATGTTTTCCATAAATCACTTCTGAGCATTTGTGGCCCACGTACCGGTTCATATCCACGCTTACGATGAGCTTTAAATAAAAGTGATTCAAGTCTTGAGCGAAGCCTTGCTCCAGCTGGTAGCCAAATAGCAAAGCCAGCACCAACCTCTTCTCGAAATGTAAAAAGCTTCATCTGTGCACCGATTTTTCTATGGTCTCTTTTTTGTGCTTCACGCATCATGTCGAGATAGTTTTTTAATGACTCTTTATCTGCAAATGCTATGCCATAAATCCGTGTTAACATCTCATTTTTTGAATCTCCACCTAAATATGCACCTGCAATTTTTGTAAGCTTAAAATATCTAATAAGTCCAATATTAGGTAGGTGCGGACCACGGCAAAGGTCTTCAAAATTACCTTGCTTATAGATAGATACCGTCTGACTTGGAATATTTTTTAAAACAGCAAGTTTTAGATGATCATTTGCAAATTTTATTTTTGCTTCATCTTTTGAAATATCATATTTGATAATATTATATTTTTTCTTAGCTAGATTTAGCATGGTTTTTTCAATTAACTTTAAATCATCTTCTCCAATCGCTTGAGATGTTTTAAAGTCATAATAAAAACCCTCCTTTACAACAGGTCCAACATAAAATTCTGTATCAGGATAAAGAGATTTGATAGCCTGTGCCATTAGGTGTGCTGTTGAATGACGTAAAACTTCTAACGCTTCATTAGAATTATCTAATTCAATCGTATCGGCTTCAATTCCTAAGTTTTTTGCCGTTTGAAGATCTATTATATTATTGTTATATTTTAATGCTATTACGCTCACTATTACTACTTCCAAATATTAAAATGGCTATATTATGCCAAAAAATTACTTTATATTGTATGAAAAACAATAAATATTGTAGTAAAATCACATATTATTTTGAATTTTTAAGGATATACATGCAAAATATGCAAAACATAATCGGATATAAAAATAGATCAAAAAAATATAAAATTTTAATTATTTTTTTAATTATTTTTTTTGGAGCTGCTTTTTATTGGTATTTTATATCAAATGATACAAAGCCAGTTATTACCTATATAACAAAACCATTAAAAAAATCAAATCTTACAATTACGGTTTTTGCAACTGGTTATTTAGAGCCGACTCAAAGCGTTTCAATCGGCACAGAGGTCTCAGGCACTATAAGTAAAGTTTTTGTTAATTTTAATGATAAAGTAAAAAAGGGTGAAATTCTTGCGCAAATTAATAAGATAAAATATGAAAGTGCTATGAATGAAGCATTGGCTAATTTAAGTGTCCAACAAGCAACATTGCGTAGTGTTGTTGCTAAACTTACTCAAGTAAAAGATCTTTTTTTACGAGATAAAAAATTAAAATTAAAAACCAATGGAGGACTTCCATCTCAAAATACATGGGACATGGATAAGGCAAATTATCTTGTAGCGCGAGCAAATGTAGTTGCTGCTAAAGCTCAGGTAAGTCAAGCAAAGCAAAGAGTGATTTCTGCTAAATATAATCTCAGTAAGACAACTATTTATTCGCCAAGTGATGGTACGGTCTTAGTGAGAAATATTGATCCAGGACAAACAGTTGCAGCCTCTTTTCAAACTCCAATATTATTTAAAATTGCTAATAATTTAAAAAAAATGCAACTACAAGTTAATATCGATGAAGGAGATATTGCGAAAGTAAAAAAAGGACAAGACGCTACATTTAGCGTAGATGCATATCCACAAAAAATATTTAAAGCACATATCAACCTAGTTCGTGTAAATTCTCAAATGATAAATGGTGTTGTTACTTATATCGCTCAATTAGATGTTAATAATAGTAAACTTTTATTAAGACCTGGCATGAGTGCGGACGCTAATATAGTAACGAAAGTATTAAAAAATAAGTTTATAGTTCCTAGATCCGCACTTTTATACATACCTATTAAATCAAATCCAAAAAAAGTTTTTGGATTTGCTAAAGAGCCAACTATACATATTGATGCTAAACCACATATTTGGATTTTAAAAAATAAGAAGTTAATTAAAATATATGTTAAGATATTGGGAAATAAAGGGGCTTTGAGCGCAATCTCTTCTAAAAAATTAAAGAAAAATAATTTAATAGTCATTATGCAAAAAAGAAAATCATGATAATTTTATCACATGTAAGAAAATCGTATGGAAAAGCCGACATGGCTGTTGAAGTATTAAAAGATATTAATTTAAAAATAAATACTGGCGAATTTGTTACTATTATGGGACCTAGTGGAAGTGGAAAGTCTACATTGTTAAATATTTTAGGAGCACTTGACACAGTGAGCAGCGGAGAATACATCTTTTTAGATACTGACATTAATAAATTATCAAAAGATCAATTAGCGCTTTTTAGACGCTATATGCTAGGCTTTGTCTTTCAGGGGTTTAATTTATTAAAAAGAAGTTCCGCAATTGAAAACGTAGAGATGCCACTTTTATATCTTGGTGTAGGAGCAAAACAAAGAAAACAAAGAGCCATCGAGGCACTAAAGAGTGTTGGACTTGGAGATAGAGTTTATTATAATCTAAATAAATTATCTGGAGGACAACAACAACGTGTAGCAATCGCAAGAGCAATAGTAACAAAACCAAGGATGCTAATAGTAGATGAGCCTACAGGAAATTTGGATATGAAACGTGGGCATGAAATAATGCAACTTTTAAAAAATTTTAACAAGGATGGGATTACAATTATTTTAGTGACGCATGAAGAAGATATTGCAAAATATGGTTCAAGAATAATTCATCTACTTGATGGTGTGATACAAAAGGATAGTTTTAATGCTGTTTAACGCTTTTATTCAGGCTTTAAAAGAGATAAGAAGAAATTGGCTTCGCTCTTTGCTTACTGTAATTGGTATTGTAATTGGTATTGCTTCTGTAATTGCTATGATAAATATAGGACAGGGCGCTAGTAGATCGATTACCAATAGTGTTAGCAAACTTGGAAGCAATACGTTGTATATAATTCCTGGACGTGGAGGGCCTAGCAATCAAGCCACCGTTATAAAAGCATTTAATATGCGAGATGTTAATGTGTTAAAACAATCAATCTTGGCACTTAGTGCCATTTCACCAGTAGAGAGTGCTTCAATGACGGCTTTAAGAAGTAGTAATAATTATCAAACAAATGTACGTGGCGTAGACAACGGTTATTTTAAAATCCAAAATTGGAAGTTAAAAGAGGGAAGATATTTCTCAAAAATAGATTTACGTGCTGGGCGTGATGTATGTATTTTAGGCGAAACAACATATAAAAAATTATTTCCATTAAATATATCTCCAATTGGATATAAAATAAGATTGCAAAATTTGTCTTGCATGGTTATTGGACTACTTAAGAAAAAAGGTGCAAATACATTTGGCACAGATCAAGATGATATAGTCTTAACGCCAATTAAAATGTTTGAGCGTCGTATTAGTGGTAATGAAAATATTCATTTAATTATGGCGGCTGTTAAAAAAAATGTTCCATTGCAAGAGGCAAAATTACAAATACAGCAACTCCTAAGACAACAAAGAGGCATAAAATTAGCAAAAAACGATAATTTTTCAGTTAGAAGTATTACCGCACTACTAAACACTATCTCAAAAATTACTTCAATTTTAACCATTATGTTAAGTGCTGTCGCTGCTATTTCTTTAGTTGTGGGAGGTATTGGGATTATGAACATTATGCTTGTTTCTGTAACTGAACGAACAAGAGAGATAGGAATTACTATGGCTGTTGGCGCTATGGCAAAAGATATTTTAATACAATTTTTAATAGAAGCGGTTGTTTTATCTGCAATCGGAGGTATTATAGGTGTTATGTTTGGTGTTGGAATTACCTTTTTAGTCACTCATTTATTACATATTAAGTTAATTATTGATTATAATATTATAATTATAGCTTTGTTTTTTTCTATGTTTATGGGAATTATATTTGGAATTTTGCCAGCAAGAAAAGCTTCAAAGATGAAACCAATTGATGCACTAAGATACGAATAGATAGAGGTGTTCTAAATTTAAAGGCGTCCTCAATAATATTTTTTTAAATCACTTAATTCCCTGCCCATGTTTAGTAAAAGCATATCCGCCACCACTAAAGCTGCCATAGCCTCACATACTATACTGCCACGTATCGCTACACAAGGGTCATGACGACCTTTTAATGAAAAATCAATATCTTGGTTATCTTTATCTATGGTGTGTTGAGGTTGAAATATAGATGGTGTTGGTTTAAAATAGGTATTTATTACAATATCCTCACCATTTGTTATGCCACCTAAGATGCCACCAGCATGATTTGTTTTAAATCCATTTGAAGTTATTTCATCATTATTTTGTGATCCAAAAATATTTACGCTATGAATACCATCGCCTATTTCCACTGCTTTTACTGCATTTATTCCCATCATAGCGTCAGCTAATAGGGCGTCTATTTTATAATAAATTGGCTCTCCAAGACCTATTGGCACACCTTTTATTATTACTCTAGCAATCCCACCGACAGAGTCATGATTATTTTTAGCATTTAAAATAGCTTTTTTTTGACTTTCTTCCATATTTTTATCAAGTGCATAAATAACACTTTGCTTAGCATAATTATAATCAAGAGTTCGTGATTTTATACCATTTATTTCACATATTCCACTAAAAATCTCTACATGTAACTCTTTTAGCATAAGCTTTGCAATAGCACCTGCTGCAACTCTAGCAGCAGTTTCTCTAGCAGAAGATCGCCCACCGCCACGATAATCTCTGATCCCGTATTTGCTATAATATGTAAAATCAGCATGGCTTGGGCGAAAAATATCTTTAATGTTTGAATAGTCTTTTGATTTTTGATTTGTATTATAAATAATCATGGCAATTGGCGTGCCAGTTGAAATATTGTTAAAAATACCACTTAAAATCTCAACCTTATCATCCTCTTTTCTTGCTGTTTCAAATTCACTTTTTCCAGGTTTTCTACGATTTAGTTCCGACTGTATAAACTCTTCATCAATGGTTAATCCAGCAGGAACACCATCAACAACACAACCTATCGCTATGCCATGAGACTCTCCAAAAGTGCAAAAGCTAAAGCGTTGTCCAAATTGATTCACTAATTATTTCCTTTTAAATACGCAATTGTCTTAAAAGCAGCTTCTTGCTGAGCCATTTTTTTACTTTTACCTTTTGCCTTTGCATACTCTTTATTTTGTATAATAACAGCAATTTCAAACTCTTTTTTGTGATCTGGTCCACTACTGCTTATTAGTTTGTATTCTGGTGTAATTCCAAATCTCGCTTGTGTTAATTCTTGAAGAGATGTTTTATAATCGCGAAATAAAGAATCAAGCGATATTTCTTGATACTGTTCTTCTATGAGTTTTATAGTTATCTCTTGTACTTTTGTTAAACCAGCTTCAAGATATAAAGCTCCCATAACAGCTTCAAAGGTATTAGATAATAAAGATGGTTTGATGCGACCATCGTTATTTTCTTCAGCATTTGAGATTAGTAAAAATTTCCCTAAATGTAGATTTTGTGCTAACTTATTAAAACCATCTTCATTAACTAAAGAAGCTCTAATTTTTGACAATATCCCTTCATCTGAAGTCGGAAATCTTTTATACAAATATTCCCCAACTACTAAATCAAGAACAGCATCTCCTAAAAACTCAAGACGCTCATTATTGTAGGACTGCCTATAACTTTTGTGCGTCAGTGCTTCAATAAGGAGATCATGATTTTTAAATTCATATTTAAGTAACTCTTCTAATTTATACATTTTTTTCCTACCATATTTTTTTGTTTATAAGCCTCATCCTTTGCTATTATATCACAACGTTCATTTTCTTCATGTCCATTATGTCCCTTTACCCAAACAGCTTTGATTTTGTGTATGTGTGATACTTGTATATATTGTTGCCATAAATCAATATTTTTAATATTTTTAAATTTTTTTCTAATCCAACCATCTAGCCACTCATTTATACCTTTTACAACATAAGATGAATCTGATATCACTGTAACAAAGCATGGCTCTTTTATCGCTTTTAAGCCCTCAATAACAGCTGTTAATTCCATTTTATTGTTTGTTGTATATTTTTCACCACCTTTGATAATTTTTTCTTTATTACCATAACGCAGAATTGCTCCATATCCACCAGCACCAGGATTACCAAGTGCACTCCCATCACAAAAAAGAGTCAAATGCTTCATGATGTTCCTTTGATATAATTGGCTGAGCAATTATGGTATTTAATTCATGACAATTTGAGCATCTGTGGAAAGCAAATGGAAAAATTTGCTTACAATTCTCGCACATATATTCAAAATTAATTTTAGCTTTGTTATAACTATTTTTATGAAGATGAATAAGTATATCAAATTCAAAAACTTGACTATTTCTTTCAAGCGATATATATCCTTTAGCACTAAAAAGCTCTCTTAAATAGGTATTTTGTACAATTATATCCAAGTTGATTGTATTTTTTTGTAGTTTCCAAAAAAGGTCACTTAATTTTTCACATTGTAAATAGTCAAGGTTTTGCCAAGCTAATTTCGGAAAGAAGTTAAATAGATATTCAAAAATAAGATAGGCTAACTCTTGATGTTTTTTATAAATCAGTATTAATTTTTCTGCTTTTTGCAAAGATGAGAGTGAAAAATCATTTAGTATGAGTAAGCAATTTAGGTATGTTTTATCTTTTAAAATATTTTGCCCAAGTATCTCTAATGGCTCTAAAACACTTAATGCCTCTTGATAATCTTTTAAGTATTCATACACAAGGAGTAGATAACGAAGTGCTTGAGGTGTTCTTGGGCTAAGTTTTAAGATTTCTAAAAAAATACTTTTACTGCGCTCTAAAAAACCCGCCTTAAAGTATGTTTTACCAAGTAAAAACATAATATCTTTTTTGTCAATTGAACTTTTGTCTTGTTCTAGGAGTTCATGGTAAATTTCAATAGACTTGCTATATTCTCCATGTTTAAAGTATGAATCAGCAAGTAAGAGCCATGAATCAATTGAAACGGCAGTAGAACTGATTAGTTTTTTTAATTCTGTATTTGATGGAGGAGATCTAAATTTATGTAAAAATTTATCTAAATGACGATAATCCCCTTGTGCTTTAAAACGTCCCCACCAATAGCTAAACAAAGCTACAACAAAAACAATAACAAAAAAGATGATAACACCAAATAACGGATCTCTAAACTCTATAAAAATTGTATTCATACTCGTTATTATATCCAAGAATGGTATTTAGAACAAAATAGCTATGAATTATAATTAAAATAAAAAAATTATATAATAATATTTAAAATTTAATAAGTATAGAAATGATACAATCATATTTAAAATTGACAGGCCAATGGGGAAAATAGTGAAAAATAAGACTTTAAAAATCAATAAAAAACCTATTCCTTGGAGAAAATATCGAATTTACATGTTTGTATTAGCAACTATTATAACGATAATATTACCTTGGATTACGATAAACGGATACCATTTTTTCCTGCTTAGCTTTGTTGATATGAAATTGGATTTAGCTTTTGTGCAATTTAATGTAGAACAGTTTTATTTAATGCCTTTTTTAATTATGTTTGCATTTATTAGCATTTTTGGCTTAACTGTTCTTGGAGGAAGAATATTTTGTGGATGGTTGTGTCCTCAAACAATTTTTCGTGTCGTGTATCGCGATTTGATAGAAACAAAATTGCTTAAACTTAGAAAGCGTGTCAAAAATAAGCAAAATCATCCAGACATGTCCAAGCTTGAAAATAAAATAAAAAAGGTTATAGCTATTTTAATCTGGACATTTTTATCACTACTTGCTGCATCAGATTTCATGTGGTTTTTTGTACCACCACAACAATTTTTTCAATACCTTCAAGATCCAAGTAGTCATATGATTTTATTTGGTACGGTAATAGGAGTGGCAATATTTCTTGTCTACGACATCATATTTTTACAAGAGAATTATTGTATTTACGTTTGTCCATATTCTAGAGTCCAATCTGTTTTATATGATGATGATACAATTATGGCTATTTATAACCCTCATCGCGGAGGTAATATTTATAATAAACAAAAAGAAAAACAATTTACTAAACAAAAAGAACTTCAAAATATTGAGTCTGATGCTGAGTGTACTACATGTGAGAGTTGTGTAACGGTTTGTCCAACACATATTGATATAAGAAAAGGTTTGCAACTTGAATGTATAAATTGTCTTGAGTGTGTCGATGCTTGTACTACTGTTATGGGCAAGCTTGGTAAAGAAAGTCTTGTAGTTTGGTCTAGCGAACGTGAAATTTTAAGACAAGAAGGTAAAACAAGATATTTTAGGCCAAAAATTATAGGGTATGGACTTATTCTTGTTATTTTAATTGGAATTATATCTGTTATGGGTAGTAAAAAAGAGGCGTTTTTATTAAATGTGGATAGAAATGGACAGGCCTATAGTATAATACGAACTGCGAGCGGTAAACCAGAAACTCAAAATGCTTATGTTTTTTTACTTCAAAATACAAGGCAAAGACCACATAAGTTTTATTTTAGCATAATAACACCGAAGAATATACAGGGAAAAATTAAGATTAAAAGACCAGATAAGCCTTTTTTAGTACGACCTGGCATTAAAGAGAAAAAAATAGTCGTGCTCTATACTATTGGTATGTTGTTTAATAATTCAAACAATGATACTGTTGTGCCAATTACTATAAAAGCATATACAACTGATACTAAAAAGCACTTAGTCATATATAGACATACAACGTTTACATTTCCGCGTAAAGATATTTTACTAAAAGATTCAGCATCTTGATGAGTTTTTTAATGTAAAAGTTTTAAGGAGAAAAATGATAGACTTCTCATAGTGGCATCTCTAAAAATCATAATATTCTCATTATGGTTTTTAGAGATGCTCTTAAGTTAAGAAGTCTAATTATAGTAAGGATAGAGATGTCTCTACAAGTTGTAGTTGCTAACCGATTTATTAAAATAACAGGTACGATTGTAAAGACATTGTCTTATCCATTTCATTTCATTTTTCCAAAAAAACGCTTTACAATTCCAAAATATAGTAAACCTATATTTAAATCTGCAAAAATGGGTAAAATCCCAAAAATTATCTGGCAAACAAATTATACGAACAAAGTTAGTCTACCGGTATATGTTAATTATCTTTTTAACCGATTGATGTCGTTAAATTATGAATACCATTATGTGAGTACACAAGAGCGCGAAACTTTTTTTAAAAAAAATGCATCACAAGATATGTATGATTCTTATAATCAACTAACAGATGGTGCCTCACAGGCTGATTTTTGGAGATTATTTGTTTTAAATTATTATGGCGGTATTTATCTTGATATTGATGCACATTTTGTATGGCCATTATCTAAAATAATAAAGCCAAATGATACAGAATTGTTTTTAATGACAAAAAAACATTATAGTAATTATTTTATAGCGAGTGCAAAAAATAACCCAATACTTCAAAAAAGTATAGACATTATAGTAAATAATATAAAAAATAAAAAAATAGGTGGTGGTGTGTATGATTTAACAGGCCCAACTACACTTAACACCGCCATAGGTGATACAAAAGTAAATCATAGATTCTATCGTATCACGTGCGTTCAAGGTAGTTTTACAAATGAATATTTTCAATATATTGATAAACCACGAGGAAAATGGACACATGTAAAATCTGAAGATTTATTAAAAGATAGCTTAAAAAAGGTCTAAAATCATGAAAAAACGTATCTTGGTAACTGGCGGAGCTGGATTTGTCGGAAGCCACCTATGCAAACGACTCTTAAATGATGGAAATGATGTAATTTGTTTAGATAATTTTTTTACAGGAGATAAAAAAAATATAATTAATTTAATGCAAAATCCATACTTTGAACTACTACGTCTAGATATCCAACAGCCTCTTTTATTAGAGGTTGATGAGATTTATAACCTTGCATGTCCAGCTTCTCCACCACATTATCAGTTTGATCCAGTAGCCACTACAAAAACATCTGTGCTAGGTGCGATAAATATGCTAGAAATTGCTAAAAAATGTAAAGCTAAAATTTTACAAGCTAGTACAAGCGAAGTTTATGGAGATCCTGAAGTTCATCCACAGCCTGAGAGTTATCGTGGTAATGTAAGTACAACTGGAATAAGAGCTTGTTATGATGAGGGTAAACGTTGTGCTGAGGCTCTTTGTTTTGACTATAAAAGAGAGTACGACGTGGATGTAAAAGTTGTAAGGATTTTTAACACATATGGGCCAAATATGAATCCAAATGATGGACGAGTTGTAAGTAATTTTGTAGTCCAGGCGTTAAGAGGTGATGATATAACAATCTATGGAGATGGGACTCAAAGTAGAAGTTTTCAATATATTGATGATTTAATTGATGGCATGATAAAATTAATGCAATCTAATTTCGCAGGACCTGTAAATATTGGAAATCCAATAGAATTCACTATGTTAGATCTTGCAAAAAAAGTTATAAAGCTTACATGTAGCTCATCAAAATTAATATACAAGCCACTACCAGAAGATGATCCATTACAGCGTCAGCCAGTGATCGAGCTTGCAAAAAAAGAACTTAACTGGGAGCCAAAAATAGATTTAGAAGATGGATTAAAAAAGACTATTGAATACTTTAAGGGCATAAAGATTGCATGTGACACAAGATTTAAGTAAATATAAATATAAATCTTTTAATTATAATAAATATATAAATTATTGCTTTATAGGGCTTGCTTTTTCTATACCAATTTCAAAAGCACTTACGAGCATATTTACTGCTCTTATGATTTTATTATGGCTATTAGAAGGAAATTTTAAAGATAAATTTTATATCATAGCGCGCAATAAGCTTAGTGTTGCTATTTTACTTCTTGTGGGATTTAGCATAGTAGCTATATTGTGGTCATCTAATTTACATTTTGTCTTAAAATTTTTAAGAATTAAATATTGGTATTTTTCACCAGTAATTATAATGCTAACTTCTCATCGTCTTAAATACACAAAATACGTATTAGATGGTTTTTTACTTAGTATGTTTTTTAGTGAAATAGCTTCATATGGTGTTTATTTTGGATTATGGAGTTTTAATCATGCTACGCATAGTGACCCAACTGTTTTTATGGATCATATTAGTTATAGTATTTATTTAGCTTTAACAATTATGATACTTTTAATTAAAATATTCGAACAAGAAAGTTTGAAACTAAAAATACCACTTATTATTTTTTTATTAACTGCTACAACTAACTTATTTATTAATGGCGGACGTACTGGACAATTTTCCCTTATTATTACAATAATAGTAATAGTAATAGTTTATTATAAAAAGTCGTATAAGATATTGTTTTCATCTATTGTTATGGTCATGCTTGTGATACCGCTTGCGTATAAGTATAGTCCAAATTTTCACAATAGAATGGCGCAACTTCATGTAGATGTAAATAATGCTTACTATCATCATAATTTTAATGGTTCTCTCTCCACCCGTATAGCCTTATGGACTGTTGGAATTAATAAATTTATCGACCATCCTTGGCTTGGTTCTGGTATAGGCAATGAGATGAAAGATATTAAATCATATACTAAAAAATATAATTTTAATAAGAAGTTTTTAAAAACATTTACTGATTATAGTAATAATTTTATTAATTATGCGGTACAACTAGGAATTTTTGGATTGATTTTAAACATTTTAATTTTTTACTATTTGTTCGTACTAAAAATCAAAGAAAAAAGATATAAAATACTTAGTGTATCTTTTGCGATTATTTTGTTATTGTACGCCATGGGGGGTGTTATATTTCAGACAATTAATCCAATGTCATTTTTTGTGGTATTTGCAGGACTTTTTAATGCCATTGCACAAAGAGAAAAAAGTGGAATGTTCATAAAATAAAAATCATAAATCATCTCAAAAAAATTATATATTTCTTATATCTTATACATGTAATTGTATGATATTTAATCATCTAATTGTTTATTTCATGCTATATTGGTGCTATAATTTTTGCTTAATTACGCATGGAGAATAAAATGCAACTATTACAAAATGCATATGAGGCAAGAAGTAAAAAAATTAATAAAATAGAACAGATTAAGAGATTAAAAGAGCCTATGGAGGCATTTAATCAACTGCAATATTATGCCAAACATGGTTATGATAGCATCATAGATGAAGATAAAAAATATTTTTTAAAATGTTTTGGTCTTTTTGATAAAAATGGATTAACGCCTAAACAATTTATGATGCGTGTGCGTATTGCAGGTGGCCATTTAAGTTCAGTTCAAGCAAAAGCCATAGGTGAAGTTGCACGCGATTATGGACAAGATTATATAGATATAACCACCAGAGCCCAAGTTGAAATTAGATATTTGGATATCAAAAATATTCCTACAATATTTAAAATTTTACAAGATGTTGGTATTGATTCTTACCAAACAGGTGTCGATAATTTTAGAAACATAGTAACAGATCCACTAGATGCTAACTCTTTTGATAATATTTTACCATCAATAAAGCTTGTTGAAAAACTTCAAAATCAGTTCTTACACAATCCAGATTGGATATCAGCTCTTCCTAGAAAATTTAATACATCAGTTACTGGCTCTATGACAAATAGATGTAATGCTTTTGGGCATGATTGTTGTTTTGTGTTAGCTCAAAAGGATGGAGTTTATGGCTACAATCTGTATCTTGGTGGAAAGGTAGGACAAATTGCAAAGTCTGCAGATATTTTTCTATCTTCACAGGATGAAGTTTTACAAGCCTACAATTCTTTGATAGATATTTTTAAAAGATTTGGTTTTAGAGATAACAGAAATAAAAATAGACTCTATTTTTTAATTCAATCTGTATCAATGAGTGAGATATCTAGTGCTATACGTAAAAATGCAGGTGTTGATTTTCTCACTGCCGGTGATACTATGACGAGTTTAAATTTTAATGACACCGCACATGGAAAGGTTCAGCTTCGTGATAGTAGTTTTGCTTTACATGTAGTTGTTCCATCTGGTATATTTACTGGAGGTGATTTATTGCAAGCTGCTAAACTAAGCGAGGATTTCGGTAATAGCGAACTTCGTTTTAGTGTTGAGCAAAATCTTTATATTTTGGGTGTAAAAGATATAGATACCATTTTAAAAGATAGCTTTTTTCAAAAATATAAAAATATAAATACACCATATTTTAATGACTTGATCGCTTGTGCTGGAACTAAACATTGCTCTTTTGGTGTTATTGAAAACAAGCAAGATGCGATTGATATGGCTATATATTTAAGTAAAAATGTCCCATTAGAGGGACGTGTTAGATTGTATTGGTCAGCATGTGTTAAAGGGTGTGGTTTGCATGGCTTGGGTGATATTGGTTTTGAGGGATGTAAAACAAAATTAGGCGGAGTTATACAAGATGGAGTCCATATCAGTCTTGGTGGAAAACTAGTAAGCGAAGGTATTGAGGGATATACAGTTATAAAATCTGCACCACTTAAATATGCTCGTTTTTATGTTGAAAGCTTAGTGCTTGAGTATAAAAAATTAAAAATTAAAAATGAAAGCTTTGAGTCATTTCATGATAGAGTTTTAGTACAATATACATCCGCATATATAGGTTTTGTTATGCGTTTAAAAGCGTATTTAAGACTGAGAGATATAGAGTTAGAATTTGATATTGATAGCATTAAAAAAACTGGTAAAAATGAAGAATTTGAAATTTTTGAGCTTGGTAGAAAACTTTATTATAAACTTTCAAAACAAGAGGCTTATACAGCTTATGAGAGATTTAGTAATGAAAATAAACGGGAAAAATTATTTAATATACGAAAACTTGTTACATATATAGATGAAAATATAGCTCAAATGCTCGAAGCTATGATAGGATCCAATACAAGAGCAGTTGTGTTTTCAGAGCTTTTTTCCTACATAAAATTATAATTGACTTACGCACTTGAGAGTGTAAAATAAACTGTGTAAACCTTAAAAATTAGATTCAGTTGATAAAATATCAAGTGAATTATTTTAAAGGATTTACATATGAGTTTAATAAAC
>VAOW01016216.1_pt1 | contig 22037 bp, 12 predicted proteins | sample 3393921 | NCBI WGS metagenome assembly VAOW01 (sample SAMN08290428, study PRJNA428436) | hydrothermal vent metagenome | isolation source: Deep-sea hydrothermal vent chimney | place: Indian Ocean: Southwest Indian Ridge | depth 2742 m m | reverse complement strand
TATCAGGTAGGCCTGAATCACCAGTTTAGTTCTACCTTCAAGATGGGCCTGGGGTATGGCCGTCGAGAGAGTCAATCGCAGACGCAGTATCAGGAGTGTAGCGCCACTCAGCGATTTTCTAATGGTTATTATATTTATAATGCCTGTGTTGCGACGATTGAAACCCAAAGCCTTTTAAATAGCACCTCGCCGGTCTTCACGGTTTCGGCGGACAAGGATTTTGAACTGACTAAACTTGGATTAAAATTTAGCAGAACGATTACGGCCAGTGGTCTGGGTTCTGAAATGCAAATTGACAGTCTGGATCTGAATATCAATCATCGCATCAGTGAAAAAGTTAGCTTAAGGTTCAAAGGAATGGTTAACCAGCGGATTGCGATTAATCCAGGGTTTGATTTTTATGACAGGAAGTATTTACGTGGCGAAGTTAACTTCACATGGAGACCGGATAAAAACTGGAATTTGTATGCGGCATACCGGTATGTCCAGCAAGTTTATAAGAGTTCAGATGCAAAAGCCGTTTCAAATAATATTTCACTGAATATTCGATATGTGTGGGACAGGATTTCAATGTCCCGTTAGTGGATAAATTAAATCTTGTAATAACACAAACAAATATAAATATTTAAGAGAACAACAGAAATGATGGAAAACATGGAACATCTGGAAGACGAAGAAGTAAAAACACTGGGTGAATATCTGCAGATCTTCAAACGCCGCAAAAAGCAGTTTTTGATCCCCGTTATTATTTTGTCATTGCTGGCGCTGATTATAGCGTTTGCTTTACCCGCTGTTTATCGTTCTACGGCCACTATCCTGATTGAACAGCAGGAAATCCCGCAGGACCTGGTCAGATCAACCATCAGCACCTATGTAGACCAACGACTTGAAGTCATGCAACAGAAGGTAATGACGACGAGCAACCTGCTGAAAATTATCGAGAAGTTCAATCTTTATCATGATGATTTGCAGAAAAAGACGAGGGAAGAAGTTATTGAAAACATGCGTGAGGATATCGGTATGGAACCCGTGAGTGCCGACGTGGTTGATCCCAAAACCGGGCGTCCCACTACGGCGACGATTGCCTTTAGTCTGTATTTTGATCATACCTCACCGGAAATTGCGCAAAAGGTTGCCAATGAGCTGGTGTCTTTATATATGAATGAGAATTTGAAGACTCGTAACGAGGATACAAAAGAAACTTCTCTTTTCCTGTTGCAAGAGAGCAAACGTTTGGGGAACAAGATAACAAAGCAGGAGGCGAGGCTGGCGAAGTTCAAGGAAGGTAATATGGAAAAATTGCCGGAACTGCTGCAATTCAATATCCAGTTAATGGACAAGCTGCAAGGTGAGCTACTTGACATAAATCGCCAGATACAGACTTCCCAGGAGAAAAAAATATACCTAAAATCGCAACTTGCTCAGTTACAGCCTAATGCAACACTCTATTCTTCATCGGGTAAACGTATTCTAGGCAAAGAATCACGCTTAAAAACCTTGCAGGCTGAGTTGGTAACCATGTCGGCTACTTATTCTGCTGATCATCCCGATGTTGTGAAAACAAAAAAGGAAATTAAAGCCTTAGAAAAGGAATTGGGTGTAAGCGAAAGCAAGTCTGAACTGTTACTGCAGTTGAAGAAACTTAAGACTGACTACCTGATAATGCGTGGAAAATACTCGGATAAACATCCGGATGTGATTAAGGCAAAGCAGGAAATTGAGAAGCTCGAGGCGAAAATCAAGCAGACTCCTGATGATGTTATTGAAGATACCCCCGTTACCAAACCGGATAATCCAGCTTACATTCAGCTTCAGGCACAACTTGAAGCGGCCAAGGCCAATCTTACATCATTTTATAAGCGCCGGGATGAAACACTTAGACGCATCAAGGCATATAAAAATCGTATTACCGGCGCACCCAAGGTGGAGCAGGAGTATCGTGCGCTTACGCGGGATTATGAGGACACTGTTAAGCAGTATCAGGAAGCGAAAGCCAAGCTTATGGAGGCGCAGTTATCAGTAAAACTGGAGAAGGAGCAAAAAGGTGAACGCTTCCCCTTGATTGAACCGCCGCTTTTACCCGAGGTTCCGTACAGCCCGAATCGGGTAATGATTATTATATTAGGTCTGATTCTCTCTCTTGGCGCCGGCCTGGCCGTGGTTGTCATACTGGAGTCGATGGATGACAGTATTCGTGGCGTTAAATCACTGGAATCTCTGTTCGGGGCTGTGCCTTTGGCAACCATTCCCTATATTTCATCTGAAGATGAAATAGCAGAAGCGCAATCACCCGCATCAAAAATAAAACTTCTTCTGGGTGGGATAGGGGTGTTGGCTATCGCCTTGGTGTTGGTTAATTATTTTTATAAGCCACTGGATGTTTTATGGTATGTCATATTAAGAAAAATGGGCGTATAAGGTCCGATCGATAAATTTAACGGGTAATGAATATGGAACGGATAAAAAAAGCAATTGAGCGTGCAAGAAAAGAGCGAAACGATGCCGCTTCCTCTGAGAATGAGCGCCCTTCATCAGAAGGGCGGGCCAGTCCGGTTTCTACTGAAAATATTAAATACACTCAGACAAAGACAATAAAAATAGCCCCCAAAGTGTTGAAAAGAAATCGTGTCATTGCAAGTTCGACTGAGAGTACCGATCGGGACGCTTTCAGGCTGCTACGAACCCAGGTGCTACAGCGGATGCGTAGTCATAACTGGAATGCCCTTGCCGTGACAAGCGCACAACCCGGTGAAGGGAAATCACTGGTTGCGGTGAACCTCGCTATCGCCCTGGCGATGGAGGTTAATCAGACTGTCTTATTAGTCGATCTGGATATGAGACGCCCAAGTATTCACAAGTATTTCGATTATGTGCCCGAGAGAGGGCTAAGTGATTTTTTGTTACATGACACCCCCTTGCAGGATATTTTAATTAATCCCGGAATTGAGCGTATGGTGATTCTACCGGGCCGGGAAGCCATATCCAATTCATCAGAAATGCTGTCATCACCGAAAATGGTTGCCCTTGTTGAAGAATTAAAAACGCGTTATCCATCGCGTATGATTATCTTTGATTTACCCCCCTTATTGGCGACTGATGATGCGTTGGCCTTTTCCCCCTACGTAGATTCAATATTACTGGTCGCAGAAGAGGGTAAAACAAGTAAAGAAAATTTGGAACAGGTTAAGAATATACTGAAGGACTGCAATATCATCGGTACAGTTTTGAATAAGGCAGAAACTGTGCCCCGGGATCCTTATTAAGGATCATGTTGTGGTAATTAAGCATGTATGAATCTTTTTTTGGGTTCAGAGAAAAGCCGTTTTCTTTGCTGCCTGATCCTGGTTTTCTGTACCCCAGTAAAAAACATTCCATGGCCCTGACCATGTTGCAATATGGGCTTATGAATCAGGCTGGAATTACGGTAATAACAGGCGAAGTGGGCTCAGGTAAAACAACATTAATAAGAAAATTACTGAGTGAAATTGATGATGATATTTCAACAGGTTTGATAAGTAATACGCATGAGTCTTTTGGTGATCTTTTACAATGGGTATCAATGGCCTTTGATCTTGATTACAAGGGGAAAGACAAAATTGCCTTGTATGATGCGTTTGCTAATTATGTGATTGATGAATATGCCAAATCAAAACGTACTGTTTTGATAATTGACGAGGCTCAAAATTTGTCCCCGTCAGTATTGGAAGAATTAAGAATGTTGTCGAATATCAATGCGGATAAAGATCAGGTCATGCAATTAATACTGGTTGGCCAACCAGAACTCAGAGAAACATTGCAGCGACAGGATTTGCGACAGTTTGCACAGCGGGTTTCTGCGGATTATCATCTTGCGCCTTTGCTGTTAAGTGAAGCTATTGCTTATATACAACATCGTCTGAAGGTGGCGGGGGGTAATGAAGATATATTTGAAGTGGATGCGTGCAAAATTATCTGGAAATATAGCGGTGGTATCCCCCGGTTGATCAATACCATTTGTGATACTGCGCTGGTATATGCTTACGCTGAACAGCTAAAGTCTGTTTCACGAAAATTAGCCGCTGAAGTCATAGTTGAAAAACAGAAGGGAGGAATTTTTCCAATATTTAAAAATGCTTAGAAAGATTAAAACATTACCACTTAAAATAATGGCGGCGAGCTGAAATTAGCTCGCATATAGAAGATGCCTGATAATTATAGTTCATGAGCCAGAAATTATTGTTACAGGTCTCTCTGTTTCTCCTGTTGGTGCTGGGTGCAGGTGAGCTCAATGCGGAAATCACAGCCAAAACGCTGGCGGTTATCGTGAACAAATCTGATCCTCTGAGTATCAGGATTGCCGAATACTACAGGCGTGTCAGGGGGATTCCAGAAAAAAATATAATAGAAATTGAACTGGACAAAACCAAAACAGTCGTAAGTCCAAGGGTCTTCAAAAAAATAAAAGCGGCGGTGGATAATTCTACACCAGACACGGTGCAAGGCTTCGTGCTGACATGGGCGAAGCCTTATCGGGTGGGGTGCATGTCAATTACATCTGCGTTTGCATTTGGTTTTGACACAGCATATTGCTCAAAAGGGTGTGGGAAAACAAAAATGTCTGTTTATTATAATTCCGAAACAAAATCTCCATATACGGATTATAAAATACGGCCAACGGTTTCACTTGCGGCATTGACTTTCAAACAAGCCAAAAAACTGATTGATAGAGGAAAGTTGTCAGATTCCACTTTTCCCCCCGGTACGGGATACCTGGTGAGTACTTCAGACAAAGCACGAAATGTAAGAAGTGCTGGCTATAAGTATATTGTCAGAACGTTTCCACGACTTCCACATTTAGAGATTGTGCATGCTGATTATATTGAAAACAGAAAGGATGTGCTTTTTTATTTTACCGGCCTTAAAAATGTGCCAAAAATAGGAACAAACCACTTTTTGCCGGGCGCTATAGCGGATCATTTGACCTCAACAGGTGGTATGCTGACAGATAGTAAACAAATGAGTAGTCTCAAGTGGCTTCAACTGGGTGCAACCGGTAGTTATGGTGCGGTGGTAGAACCCTGCAATTTCAGACAAAAATTTCCTGATCCGGCAATTGTCATAAAAAGATATACAAGTGGTGAAACACTGATGGAGGCCTATTGGAAAAGTGTTGCCTGGCCGGGTCAGGGTATTTTTATTGGTGAGCCACTGGCTTCCCCTTTTAAGTCTCCGAAGACGGGAACATATCAAAAATGACCGAATTCGTATCTGCGCTGGGTGGGGAATTGATCGATCTTATGCTTGATTCCGAGAGTGCGGAGGCTATCAAACATGAATCTGGCGATTTTCCGTCTATTACACTCTCACAACGACAGTTGTGTGATCTAGAGTTACTGGTTAATGGTGCCTTTAGCCCATTAACCGGGTTTATGTGTAAAAAAGATTATGAAGCAGTTGTTCAAGAACTGCATCTTGCCGATGGCACTCTTTGGCCAATACCGGTAGTTCTTGATGTGCCGGATGAATTTGCAGATGGCCTGGAAGTTGGTCAGAGAGTCGCTTTGTGTGATGGTGAAGGGTTTATGTCGGCAGTTATGACAATAGACGACATATGGCAAGCGGATAAGGAACGGGAAGCAGAATATGTCTACAGCACAACATCTAAAGACCATCCTGGTGTCCGATACCTGTATGAGAAGGTTCATAATATGTACATAGGCGGGCGAGTTGATAGCATCCAGTTGCCAGTTCATCATGATTTTGAAAATCTATGGGATAGTCCTCGTGAATTGAGATCTCTGTTTGGCAAAATGGGATGGCGGCGCGTCGTGGCTTTTCAAACTAGCAAGCCCATGCATAGAGTGCAGCGGGATGTGGTTTTACAGGCGGCAAAGGATATACAAGGCCATGTATTGTTGCCCCCTGCCGTTGGGATGACAAGACCCGGAGATATTCAATACTATGCTCGGGTTCACTGTTATCAGGCAATACAGAAATATTTTCCGCACAATCTTTCAATGCTTTCCTTGCTGCCGCTGGCAATGAGGATGGCAGGACCCAGGGAAGCGCTTTGGCATGCTTTAATACATCAGAATTTTGGTTGCTCTCATATGATTATAGGACCGAAACATGCTTATCCACCTGATGATTCCAAAAGAGGTATTCAGTTTTATTCAAAGGATGAAGCGAGAAACTTTGTACTCAAATATACAGATGAATTCCAAATAAAAATTATTCCTGTCGAAACCATGCATTATGTACCAGAAAAGGAAAAACATATCTCCCTCTTGGATATTGAAGGGAAGAATTTTGAGCATCTGGAATATTCTGACGCTAAACTTAAACAGGATCTCATAAACAATCGGGAGATCCCTGACTGGTTTTCATTTCCTGAAGTGATTAGTTATTTATGTAAGGTATACCCGCCACGCAGTCGGCAAGGATTTACCTTGTTTTTTACCGGGTTATCCGGCGCGGGGAAATCAACACTTGCAAAGATTATTTATGCAAAACTTGTTGAATCCGGTGGACGCCCGGTGACCCTTCTCGATGGTGATATCGTTCGCCTTAACTTATCGAGTGAACTTGGATTTTCGAAGAAACACCGGGATTTGAATGTGAAACGCATCGGTTTTGTGGCAAGTGAGATCACAAAAAATCGTGGAATTGCTATTTGTGCGCCTATAGCGCCATACCGAGGCACCCGACGTGCGGTACGTGAAGTGATCGAACAACACGGCGCCTTTATTGAAATTCATGTTTCAACGCCATTAGAAACATGTGAATCACGCGACAGAAAAGGACTATATGCAAAGGCGAGACAGGGCTTGATCCCTGAGTTCACCGGGATCAGTGATCCTTACGAGGCGCCTACTGAAGCAGAGATAAAAATAGACACTTCAGATTATTCAGCCATGGAGGCGGCCCAGGAGATCTATTTGTATTTGTTGAGAGAGGGATTTCTGGATAAAGCTGATGCTTATTGTCATTAAATAGTCTGGGCTGGATTATTTAATGGTTCCACGCCTTATATGCGGAATGCAGGATTGAGTATTATTTGATCATATTTAACGGTAAAAATCAGGTATTGTGTTATGAGTGATAGTAAAGAAGATATAGTTATCTGGCGTGAATCTCCCGCCATATGGGGGATGCTGGCTGTTCTGTCAGCTTTGACAGGATATGTCTATATGCATGGCCTGTCAGAGTTGATTGTTCTATGGGACACGCGCCTGGAGTACAGTTACGGGTATCTCATTCCGTTCATTACACTCTTCCTCATCTGGCAAAGAAAAGATAAGCTGGAACAAGTTGAATTTACCGGTTCATGGTGGGGTGTTTTAGTCGCCGTTATCGGATTATTGTTACTTGTCGTGGGTGAACTTACGACTCTGTTCCTCGTTATCCATTATTCATTTCTTTTTGTAGTGCTGGGTGGCGTCCTGTCTTTTCTGGGCTGGAAGGCGTTTAAAATTATTTTTATTCCTCTCCTTTTTCTGGCCTTTATGATCCCGTTGCCTTCGTTCTTTTTGCAGCAGATCTCTCAAGTTTTGCAACTGGTGTCATCGCAACTGGGCGTATGGGTGATACGTCTGTTTGATATTAGCGTTAATCTCGAAGGGAATGTTATCGACCTGGGGGTGTTTAAGTTGCAGGTGGTGCAAGCATGCAGTGGTTTGCGCTATCTGTTTCCATTGATGGCTTTATCTTTCATGATGGCCTATTTCTACCAGGATAAACTCTGGAAGCGGGGAATTATATTTCTGTCCAGCATCCCGATCACTATCATTATGAACAGCTTGAGGATCGGTATGATAGGCGTCATGGTCGAGTACTGGGGTATTGAGATGGCCAAAGGCTTTCTGCATGATTTTGAAGGATGGGCTGTTTTTATGGTCTGCATACTGGTGTTGCTTGCAGAGATGTGGCTGTTGGCCAAATTAGGGAAGGATCGCCGTCCCTTCAAGCTTGTTTTTGGAATAGATTTTCCTTCTGATACGCCTGCGAATGCAAAATTTGTTTCCAGGCGAATTCCATCTTCATTTATCGGTTTTGCAATAGTTATAATTTGCGCAAGCCTGTATATGTCAGTTGCCCCCGCAAGAAAGGATATTATTCCCCCACACCGGGATTTTTATTCCTTTCCACTCAACTTTGATGGCTGGAAGGGTTCACGGGAAGGCTTGAAACCCAATATTCTGGATGCGCTTAAAGTGGATGATTATCTGCTGGTTGATTACCAAAATCAGAATGCTGAGACGGTTAACTTCTACGTCGCCTACTATGCATCACAAAAAAAAGGCCAGTCTGCGCATTCACCTAGAACCTGTCTTCCTGGCGGCGGCTGGCAAATGAAAACTCTTACCCAAGTCCCTGTGAAGGGGGTTTTTGTAAATGGGGTGCCTTTGGTTGTAAACAGAACCATTATTCAGAAGGGTGAATTCAGACAACTGGTCTATTACTGGTTTCAGGAGCGAGGCCGCATTCTTACGAATGAATATATGGTCAAATGGTATATTCTCTGGGATGCCCTGACAAAAAACCGGACCGATGGTGCGCTTGTACGATTAGTGACAGCGGTTCCTCCGGGAGAAGATATCGAAAAATCAGACGAGAGATTAGCCCGCTTTGCAAATATCGCAATGAAAAAGATGCACGGTTATCTCCCTGATTGATTCACTCGGATGTGCAAATAATGATTTTGGGTATTCTGTTTGAGGCTAACTAGTTGAACCTTCTTTTTGTTTTACTGACGGCGATGGTAACCAGTATGGTGCTGATTCCATTGATGATCAGGTTGGCGCCATACATAGGTATGGTCGATCAACCTGATGATAGGAAAGTACATTCAAAACCCATTCCACGTGTTGGTGGAATCGGCATTGTGCTTGGCTCTCTGTTGGCTGTGATTGTCTGGCTGCCGTTGGATACTTTTTTGTGGAGCTATCTGGTTGGCGCCCTGGTTCTTTTTGTGTTCGGGGCACTTGATGACAGCTTTGAACTTGGACATTATCTCAAATTTATCGGCCAGTTTATTGCGGTGGGAGTGGTTGTTTTTGTTGGTAATGTCTGGGTCGCGAATATTCCTTTTATTGATTCGCCACTATCTGAATATGTTGGCAAAGGGTTCACTTTCATTGCGATTGTTGGCGTCATTAATGCGCTTAATCATTCTGATGGACTGGATGGTCTGGCAGGCGGTGAAAGCCTGTTAAGCCTGATCTGTCTTACATACCTTGTTTTTATCGTTGATGGTGGTAAAAACACCGAATTCTTGGTTGTAATATTTTCTGTTATTGGTGGAATATTGGGTTTTATGCGCTTTAATAATTATCCCGCCCAGATATTTATGGGGGATGCCGGTAGTCAATTTCTGGGTTATTCTTTGGCGTGTTTAACTATCATTCTGACTCAAAAAATATGCACGTCAGTCAGTATGGCGCTGCCTGCACTTATTATCGGGCTTCCCATTGTTGATATCCTCGCTGTTTTTGCGCAACGGATATACCATGGTATGAACTGGTTCCGGGCATCAAAAAACCACATTCATCATCGCTTACTTGAGCTGGGCTTTGACCATTATCAGTCTGTTGTTATTATATATTCTATTCAGATTCTACTGGTCATTTGTGCCATCCAGTTCAGGTATGCATCAGATGCCCTGGTAACAGGTTTGTATTTGACTGTGTGTGGACTCGTATTCTTAGTGCTATATATTTCAGAGAAAAATAACTGGGATTTTAGTCCTGATGGCAGGGAATCGAAGCTTAGCGGTTTTATTAGTTCATTGAGAGAAAAGAAGATATTTACAGATGGGCCGCTGTGGTTGTTGAAATTGGTAATCCCCGGTTATTTTATAATAGGAAGCATCTTTATTACTCGGGTTTCAACCGCTTTTGCGGTTGAATTAATCGTGATAAATTTAGTGCTTGTTATTTCTTGGCTGGCAAGAAAATTCTATTTTAGTGTATATCTATTGCGTATTGGTATCTATGCTACTGCTGTAATCATGGTATATCTACTCGATCAGCAGGTCATTCCCAAGACCGGATTGCTTTATTACCTTGACATGTCATTTTTTGCTATTCTTGCTATTACAGTGGCTGTTGTTGTGCGTTATGCAAAACAGGTGGATTTTTCGGTAACACCATTCGATTATTTAATGGTGGTGTTGGTTATTGTTGCGGGCCTTGTGCAGCAGAATTATGGTTCTGATATGGCCCTAGGTTATGTTGCTATAAAATCAGTCGTTTTATTTTATGGGTGTGAAATCGGAGTCAATAATAGGCGCTCAGATACAGGGAGCTTTCTAGGCATTGCTTCCTTTGTTGCAGCATTTATTTTGCTCCTTAAAATTGAGTTCAGTTAATTATGAATCTATATGGCATGTCAAAATCCGGGGGAGCCATGAAAAATAAATTTATGAAGCTTGTTTGTCTAATATCGCTGGTGATAATGATTGCCGGTTGTAGCGGGAAAGATGCGCGCAAGGAAAAATATTTCGAGAGAGGCAAAGCTTATTATGAACAGGGCAATTATGTAAAGGCTGAAGTCGAGTTAAAAAACGTTCTTCAAATTGATCCAAAATTTTCTGCCGCACATTATCTGTTTGGCGAAGTAGAAGAAAAAAACAACAACTTTCGTGCTGCCTATACTCATTATTCCATGGCTGCAGAGCTTGATACCTCAAATCTGGATGCACATAATAAACTTGCACGGCTGTATCTTCTGTCCGGTAATCTGAAAAAAGCACAGAAGCAGCTTGATATGATTATAGCCAAGGCTCCGAAAAACCCATATGTAAAAATGCTGGAGTTATTGATTTCCGTTAGAAAAGGGAAGATAGACAAGGCCATTTCCATGGCCTCCAATATCGTTGATGAGGATAAAAATAAAACGGATGCTATATTTCTTTTGTCAAGGCTGTATTTGAGAAAAAAGGAGCTTGGAAAGGCCATTAAAATCCTGGTTGAGGGGATTAAGAATAATCCGGATGCTGTCCCCCTGCGTTTGGGGTTAGGTAGTATTTATGCGATGCAGAAGAATTATGCCGGTGCCGAGCAGGTCTTAAAAGAAATTATCGCATTGAAACCGAAAGAGCTGGTTTATAGAGAACGTTTGGCAAAATTTTATATTAATACCAGAAAATATAACGAGGCCGAGACGGTTTTGCGTGATCTGGTAAAACTTGATACCAAGGATGAGTCTTATCAATTAGTTCTGGTGGAATTTCTTGCGAAATATAAGAGCGTAAAGGATGCAGAAACGGAACTGTTGACGGCTATTCACGATCATCCTGATGCCTTTAATTTACGTTTTGCGTTGGCAAAATTATATGAAAAAATCAAACCACAAAAGGTTGAATCGATTTATAAAGAAATTATTGACCTGAAGGGGACGGATCCAGAGGGGTTAAAAGCGAGAGTTGCTTTGGCTCAAATATTTTTGCAACAGAAAAAAATCAAAAAAGCGAGTACGTATGCGGCCGAAGTTCTGGATGAAAGTCCCGGCGATGTTCAGGCGCTCTTAATAAAAGGAAAAATTGCTCTTGCCACTAATGATCCCGTATCTGCTATGGCCGCTTTTCGTTCAATTATTAAAGACCGCCCGGAAATGGTCGAGGCGAGCCAGTTGCTTGCTGTCGCTCATATAGTAAATAAGGAGCCGGAACTGGCCAAAAAAGTGTTGATACGAAGCATTGAATCTGCAGAAACCAATCCGAAATCACACCTAAATTACGTTCGTTACCTTATCGCACAAAAGAATTATAAAGAGGCTAACCTTGAAATAGATAAGGCCCTTAAAATCTTACCAGCGAACCTTGATATTTTGCTGATGAAACTCAAGATCGGTTCTTTGTTAGCAGACAAGGAGATGATTTCCAACACTATCGGATTGATCAAAAAATATCATCCTGACAACGCGATCGGATACCAAAGATCAGGTGATTTTAATCGGGCGCTTAAAAAATACGACAAGGCTATTCTTGACTATGAAAAGGCGCTTAAAATATCAGGTAAAATGTTGCCGGCGTTGGCCTCAATTATAAAAGTAAACCTGAGTACAAAAAATTATACTGCCGCCATAAAACGATTAGAAAATGTTGCTGCAGGCCAACCCAAGAATCCTATTCCAATAGAATTGTTAGGTGAGGTTTACTTTGCTAAAAAGAACTTTCCAAAAGCGGAAAAATATACTAAAAATGCTATTCGACTGAATCCAAAGTGGTTACTGCCATATAACACTTTGGCGAGTATTTATCTGATTACGAAAGATATACCATCAGCAATAAAGGTTTATAGATCTGCATTAGAAGTGCTTCCCAATGATCCAGGAATCTACGCCAGGTTGGCACGAATATATGAGCGTGTACAAAAATATGATGATGCGATAAAAATGTACGAAAAGGTTTTGCAACTCAAGCCTGATGACGCTTTGGCCTCAAACAATTTAGCCTCAATTTTGTCTGATGTTCGCGGTGATGCAAAAAGCCTGCAACAGGCCAGAAAGCTTGCCATTAAATTCAAGAATTCGAATCAACCTGCGTTTCTGGATACACTTGGATGGGTCTATTACAAGTTGGGTGAGTATCAAAAATCGGTCAAAATACTGTCCAAGGTTGTTGATAAACAGCCGAAAATCGCCTTGTTTCAGTATCATTTAGGAATGGCCTATTATAAGGCTGGCGATAATAAAAATGCCAAAACACATTTACAAGAATCATTGGCTAGCAAACAGAAATTTAAAGGCAGGGCTGGGGCGAAGAAGATTTTAACCAAGATTTGAAAGAATTTTAAATAAAAATAACAGGGGGTGCTTCTGTCATGCTACAGAAGCACTTGTTTTTGATTGTTCAGGCGAAAAGGGAGAACAATATTAAAATAGCCTGTAATTCTTGTTTTTGAAAACCCCTGATTATGTATATCGGGTTACTAAGCTATAGTATTGCTGCAGTTTTTTTTCTTGTTCTTCTTGGAATTCTGCTAACTGACAGAAGACAGGATAAACCATCAAGAAAATATCTGTTGCTGGCTACTTTTGTGTCCATTCTGTGGGCAGTTTCTGCTGCGCTTCAGTCTGGGCCAATGGGGTTTCTCTCGGTTTATCAAATACTGGAAGTGCTCAGAAATTTGTTTTGGCAACAGTTTTTGTTGCTTGTCTTAGGAAAAGCCGTCACAGCCGATGTTGAACCCCCGATAATACGCCACTCAAAAATATTACTCTATATCATTTCCACATTGATGCTGCTGTTAATACTTGGCCGGCATCTGGTTCAGACACTTCCTGTTATATCCGAGAATATTGACCTGCTCTTTGTGGGATATTTGGCGCAAACTGTTGCCGTTCTGGTATTGCTGGAACAAATGCTTAGAAATACCCGTCAAGGAATGATGTGGGCTGTTAAATTTTTCTCTTTAGGTTTGGGGAGCATATATGCATACGACTTCTATTTATATTCCGAGGCTATGTTGTTCCAACATGTTGACATCATGTTATGGCAGTCTCGAGGTTTTGTTAATGCATTAATGGTGCCTGTTATTGGTATTGCTATTTCTCGTCACCCTGAATGGTCATCGGGCATATTTATTTCGAGGCATGTCGTATTCCATACTACAACCTTACTTGCCGGCGGCATTTATTTACTGGTTATTGGTCTGGGCGGTTATTATGTAAGAAGTTATGGGGGTGGCTGGGGCGTTATTGCGCAAACATTGTTTATGTTTGGAGCGATAGTGATTCTTGCGCTGCTGTTGTTTTCGGAGTCATTACGAGCGAAATTAAGGGTTCTCATAAACAAACATTTTTTCCATTATAAATATGATTACCGTGATGAATGGTTACGATTTATCTATGTATTATCATCTTTTGATGAAACCATTCCTTTGCCTACACGAACCATTCAGGCGATTGCTCAAATTATTGAAAGTCCGGGTGGTATGCTGTGGATAAAAAGAGATAATAATATATATATTCCAGTTGCACGTTGGAATATGCCAGCGATCTATAACTCCGAAAAAGCTGAAACAGACTTCATCAAATTTATGGAGGAGCAGGACTGGATCATAAATCTTGACGAGTTTGAATGGAATCCAGGTGTTTACCGCAGTCGTGGATTTTTTTCTTTGCCTGAATGGTTGCGGGGGATGCGGAATGCATGGCTGGTGATGCCATTAGTTCTTCAGGGAAAAATGTTGGGTTTTGTTATTTTAACGCACGCCAGAAACAGGCGTCATAATTTCAATTGGGAAGATATAGATTTATTGAAAATAGCGTGCCGTCAGGCTGCAAGTTACCTTGCTCAGCACGAAGCAGCTCAGGCCTTATCCGAGGCCAGACGTTTTGATAATTTTAACAGGTTGTCGACCTACATGGTTCATGATCTGAAGAATATGATTGCGCAGCTTTCTCTTATTGTCAGCAATGCTGTAAAGCATAAAAGTAATCCCCTTTTTCTGGATGATGTTGTTTGTACAATAGAAAACTCGGTCAGCAAAATGAACAGGTTGCTGAGCAATCTTAAAGATGATGTTCGCGGTAGCGAGGATAAGGAAGATATAGAACTTTGTGGGTTAATCAGGCGTGAAGTCGACAATCGAAAGCGGGCGGGTAACACTCCAAATATAGAACTAGATTGCATTGACAAGCATGTTGTTGCAAATGCCAACCATGATAGATTAGCATCGGTTATCAGCCATATTATACAGAATGCCCAGGATGCGACCCCGATGAGTGGTAACATATCGATAAAACTGCATAAAGATGTTAATCATGCAATCATTGAAATAGAAGACACAGGCCACGGTATGGATGATAACTTCATTCGGACTCGCTTGTTTCGGCCTTTTGAAACGACAAAAGGAAAATCCGGAATGGGCATAGGCGTATTTGAAGCGCGTGAATTCTTGCAACGGCTTGGGGGAGATATCGAGGTGGAAAGTGAGGTGGGGAGGGGAACGTTATTCAGGCTTCATCTCCCCCTTTTACAGAGAGAATGAACGTTTAAATATTCGGAAGCCGAACGTATGGGGTTATATTGGGGTAGCTGATTATGGCGAAAATAACGATGTCAGAAAAACGGTTGTTAATCGTAGAAGATGATTTGGGGTTGCAGAAACAATTGCGTTGGTGTTTTGAAGATTATGAAGTTGATGTGGCCGATGATCGTATTTCTGCGATAGAACATGTAAAGAAGAAAAAACCGGCAATAGTAACTCTCGATTTGGGCTTGCCACCTGATCCGGATGGCAGTACGGAAGGTCTGGCATGCCTTGATGAGATTCTTTCAATTTATCCATCTACAAAAATTATTATAGTCAGTGGAAATGAAGTGCGTGAGAATGCGGTAAAGGCTGTTTCCGGTGGCGCATATGATTTTTATCAGAAGCCTGTGGAGCCGGAGATACTTAGCCAGATAATTAGCCGCGCTTATCATGTTTATACCCTCGAAGAGGAGAATCTACGCCTTTCTACTGCACGGGGAAAAATGCCGTTAGATGGAATTGTCGCCAGTAGCCCGGAGATGTATTCTGTTTGCCATATGATAGAAAAAATCGCGCCGTCAGATGCCAGTGTGCTTGTTTTGGGTGACAGTGGCACGGGAAAAGAACTATGTGCCAGAGGATTACATGCCAAGAGCGGTTACTCTGGAGGGAGTTTTGTGCCCATTAACTGTGCGGCCATACCTGAAAATCTTCTTGAGAGTGAATTATTTGGGTATGAAAAAGGCGCCTTTACAGGTGCCGCAAAGACAACACCAGGGAAAATAGAATTTGCAAATAATGGTACGCTTTTTTTGGATGAAATGGGTGACTTGCCATTGCCGCTACAGGGTAAATTATTGCGCTTTCTTCAGGAGCGTGTGGTTGAACGTATCGGTGGACGAGAGGAAATTCCCGTCAACGTTCGGGTTATTTGCGCCACCCACCAGAACCTTGAAGAGAAAATCAAATTAGGGGAGTTCCGCGAAGATCTTTATTATAGAATAAACGAGATTTGCGTAAAAATGCCGCCGTTGCGAAGTAGGCAGGGGGATGTATTATTACTTGCACGCTCTTTCCTGGATACGTTTAACAAGGAACAGAGTAGAAGATTATCCGGATTCTCTAAAGAAGCTATTTCCGCTATGGAATCACATACATGGCCAGGTAATGTTCGAGAACTGCGCAATCGTATTAAGCGGGCTGTCATTATGGCGGATGGAAAGCAAATTGGTGTTGAAGATCTTGAGCTGAAATCAAGCAATATACCGGATAATCAAACATTTGATCTCAGGATGATTCGTGAGGAAGCGGAAAGAAAGGCGATTTCCCACGCTCTGAGTAATGTTGGAGGAAAGGTCGGACCTGCGGCGGAGCTACTTGGTGTTAGTCGGCCTACACTATATGATTTAATTAAGAAACTTGGAATTAAGCTCTGAATACAATTTAAGTGAATGCGGGCAAATGAGCCACCCATCAATCAGGACTGGATATTAATTTCTTGTTGTAGACGCTGATCCAGAATTTGGTATTGTTCCAGAAATTCTGACCACAGGGTTTGGATTCTATTTGTGTCGGAATTTTTAGAAGATTCTTCCAGCTCAGTAGCTAATTGATAGAGTGTTTTAGCGCCGATATTTCCTACCATGCCTTTAATTGTATGCGCTTGGGCTGTTGCCTCATTAATCGGGCGTTCGTTTAATATCTGCTGTAATTTTTCGATGCGCTTAGGCATATCTTCAATAAACATCTTTATCAATCTGATCAGACTTTCTTCTTTACCTCCTATGCGCCCCAGCACATCATCCCGATCCCATACTTCTGCTGTTTTAGGATCACTGGAAGTTTTCGAAATAAATGTATTCAATTCTATTTTCGTTGCGTCGTATTCATGCATTGTATTTGATTTTTTATTCTTGATATGATCAGGTGGGTTTTTCGCTAACTTATGATATAACCATTTTGATAGAGCTTTCCCCATGTCTTCGTGAGTTATCGGTTTTGTTAGATAGTCATCCATACCGGAGGCCAAGCATTTTTCTTTATCGCCTATCATTGCACTGGCCGTAAATGCAATAATAGGCGTTTTTTCAGACATGTTTTTATTCTCATGTTGACGAACATTTCTGGTTGCCTCAAAACCATCCATTTCCGGCATTTGACAGTCCATAAATATCAGGTCGAAGGAGTATTGTTCTATAAGCCGCATAACTTCAAAGCCATTACCCGCCGACGTTACTTTGCATCCATACGCCTCAAGCATCTCGGAGGCGACCAACTGATTTATAGGGTTGTCCTCAGCAAGAAGGATATGAGCACCGATATAGGATAGTGTGTCCTGATCGGATATTTTTACTTCTTGGATAGTGTGTCGTGTTACCAAAGGAATATCGGTGTTACTTTTTTTTGCTGCCCATATTACTGACAGCACCCCTGGTATTTCTGATGCACAGGTGGGTTTGGTTAAATAGCCATTAAACCCTAATGATTTTAGACGTTTCCCATCACCCTGACGCGGATATGAGGTAATCATGACAAGTACGGTTTTTTTCAGTATTTCGTTAGTGGAAATATTTTTTGCCAATATTTCGCCATTCATTTCGGGCATAGAAAAATCTGTAATGACAATGTCAAAGGGTTTTTCCTGCCTGGCGGCGGTGAGAAGCATATCTAGTGCTTGTTTTCCTGAATCCGCAGTTTCTATATTCATATCAAGCTCGGCAACTTGTTCTTTAATAATGGTGCGTGCAGTTTTAATGTCGTCAACGATCAAGGTCTTAAGCCCCTTTAATGGGCCGTAATTATCCAGGGGCAAAATTTTTGTGACATATCTTTCGTCATTGTTATGAAGCTTCATCATAAAAGAAAAGGTAGATCCCTCTCCTTCCTTGCTTTTAACTGTGATGGAACCGCCCATCATTTCACACAATTGACTGGATATTGACAAACCCAGTCCCGTCCCGCCATATTTTCTGGTTGTTGAACCATCTACCTGATCAAATTGGTTAAATATGAGTGATTGCTTGTTCTTTGGAATCCCTATTCCGGTATCCTGTACAGAGACATGAATTTCTGTTGCATCATCTGTTACGGCACCCTTCTCTAACATTAATAAAACATGCCCGTGCGCTGTAAATTTTACCGCATTACTTAGAAGATTTAATAATATTTGACGTATTCGTCCCGGATCTCCTATAAATGAGCGGGGGGTACCAGGCTTATAACGTAATAACATATCCAAATTATCGCTCTTGCATCTGAGCGCTATTAACTTGCTGACATCTTTCACTAGATTTTGCAAGTCAAATGGGATTTCTTCTAATTCAAGTTTTCCCGCTTCAATTTTGGAAAAATCCAATATGTCATTAATAATTGTTAGTAGAGCGTCTGAAGAGTTTAGTGTGGTTTCTGCATAGGTGCGTTGCTTTATACTTAAGTCGGTTTTTAATAGTAGTTCCGTCATTCCTATTATGCCATTCATTGGAGTGCGTATCTCATGGCTCATATTGGCAAGAAATTCTGACTTCAAGCGAGCCGCATCTTCTGCTGAATCGCGAGCTTCAATTAATTCTTTTTCCGCTTGCTTGCGCGCGGTAATATTGCTCCGAATGGCGATATAACTTTTCGGGTTTCCATTTCTGTCATTAAATGGGACGATCGTTGTGTCAACCCAGTATCGGTGTCCATCTTTTGATCTATTGCAAATTTCACCATGCCAGACGTTACCTAACGTGATAGTTTTGTACATTTCACTAAAATATTCGTCAGAGTGGTACCCGGAATTGGTGATGCGGTGATTTTTCCCTATCAGTTCATCATGACTATAGCCACTTATTGCCATGAACTTTTCATTTGCAAAGCTAATATTCCCATCGACATCTGTAACTTCTACGATTGCATGTTGATCAAGCGCGAAATTTTGCTCAGAAAGATTATCGAGTGCTTGTTGTATCTTTTTATTGCTATCTTCAATTTCCACCTCATGCTTCTGGCGAGATATCAGCATGTGATTAAATGCGTCGGCTAACTGGCCGATTTCATTTTTATCCTCTACAGTAACTTTTTGGTTTAAGTGCCCCTTGGCTACTTGCTGACTGGCCCTGGCCAATTGTCTCAGGGGATTAACCAGTTTGTTCGCGATGGTAATGGCAAGCAACAAAACGGCAATAAATACAAAAAAAAGTAATGACATTATTAATTGTTTCAGTTTATGTGCTGGAGCGAGCGCATCATTTTCATCAATTTCAGTAATTAACGCCCAGCTAACATTGCCGAGATGAATGGGGCGATGAATTCCTAACACCTTTTTCCCAAAAGGTCCCTGATAGGTAAATGCCATTGATCTTTGATTTTTCTCAAGTTTGTGTTGTTTATGGCTCTCTATCCAGAGAACTGACTGTTCCGTATTAATTTTTGTGTTTAGCACGTGGTCTTCGGGATGGTTATTTATATTAGAACGCAACAGGAAATCTTCTCCTAGAAGATAACTTATTTCTGTCGAAGATATGCCCGTGCGATCCGTTATTATCGTATTGATAATTTCCACGTCGATCAGGACAGCGAACAAGCCTATTTTGTTTCCAGCCTCATCAAGTAATGGAGAGGTTAGAAATCCGGAAATGGCATTGCCTCTGGGTTTATAATGTTCCAGATCAGAGAACAAAGTTTTCCCTGATTTGAGGCTTTGTCTGGCAGTATGTGAGAAACGGGTGTTTTTATATTTTCCGGTAAACAGGTTGGTCCCAAGATCTTCTGCTTCTTCAAGGGTAAAGAGAATATTCCCCTTGTTGTCAATTAAAAACAAGTCATAATAGTAATTATAGGTACGTGACAGGTTTACCAGATCGGTCTTGTTGTCTTCAACTATACGAGACCATTTATAAGATCCAATGAACTCGGATAGACTTTTGCCGCTTGAGTGTAATGCTTTTACGAGATCTTCCAGGAATTTCACATTGCTTAGGTTTTCGGCCTGATGTTGGGTGTCAAGAAAACGATAGCTGAACCAGTTTTCTATTAGTTGACTTTGCAGAGAAGCTCGCTGGTTCATTGCATTTACAGCACCATTATATAGACTTTCCTGGCTTTTATGATAACTAAACCAGCTTACAACAGTCATCGGCAGCAAGGCCAACAGAAGAAACCACAATACCAGGCTACGCGTCAATCCTGCGTGGATAAGACGCTGGACAAGATTGTTTATATAGCTATTTGACTGAGGTTGTGTTTCTGGGTGTTCATTATGTTTAACCATCCCTGAATTTCCTGTCATTATTTTTTCGTCTTATGTGCATTACTGGTATCCGGAATATCGAAACGGGTATCGGCAAACGCATCAATATCAATTCCCTGTTTTAATATTCCGCCTTCGACCGCAAAATCCATGATCTGTTTCAGTCCGGCCTTGTCAATATTCAGGTGCTGGTAATTTATTACGCGAAGTTCAGGATTCAGGCTGGCAATAATCGCATCACGAGTGTGAGCCGGAATATGCTTTCTGATGATGTTGACGATTTCGAGCAATGCACGGCCGCCTTTCTGACGAGCCTTTTCTATATCCTCGCCTGCTTTATGTATATAGAATATGACTTCTTTTACGGCCTTAAATTTGTTTTTAATCGCCTGATCAGTGGCGAGTGCGATGCATTCAACATGACCGTTCGGCCAGGGCATCACATCTTTTGAATACCACGCTATCTGACCAAATCCGCCCGTCTCGACGACATCGGCCCAGGGAAGCGATTGTTCAAATCCCGCAGGCCTGGCACGATTACTGCGGGCTTTGATAAAAGAGGGGGCTTTCGGAGGGGGGACTGTAATGGCTAATACATCCGCTTTGCTCTGCTGTCTTAGTCCCAGGGTGACACCATGTTCTTTCAAATAGCGGTAAAGGACTACGGTGTGTGTGGAGAGCAGGTGAGGCATGCCAATCTCGGTAGGGCGATTGTTTTTTTCGCGGGCTATTTTTAAAGCATCTGCAACTTTGTTATCGGGTTTGCGATCCTTTCGATACTTCGGTAGTTGTACTACGGAATTAATCAGATCATTGATAGCCAACGCATTGCCATCACGGTGCATGAGTCCAATCCAGCGAAAGTGCGGGTTTTCTCGATACATATCCATTGCCAGGGGACTCATGACAAAAGCCATATCTACCTTTCCACTCTGAAAGTAGGCGCGCAATAAATTCCAGTTTTTCATTTTCACAATCTGGAAATCAGCGTACTTCATTTTGTTTCGATATTTTTCATAAGCGACCAGTGCGGCATAATGATCGGCAAGGGGGATGTATAATGCCTTGATGATTTGTTTTTTAGAGGTGCCTGCATGGCTGTTACACCAGGGCGTGTAAAGAACAAGCGCCAGAAGGAGTGAGGAAAAAATATAAGATGTTTTTTCAAGTATTGTTATAGCGGTCTTTTCATTCATCTTACTTTTACCCCTCGGTTGAATTGTTACAACAAGATATGTGTAATTCATGTCCTGTTTTTTGACCTTGGTTAGAGATAGGTGAGACGATTTCTTTTGTCTATAGAAATGATAAAGGGTTTTAATTTTGTACTATGATTTGATTCAGTATTAGCATGTTATAAGTAATAAAATGTATCGGCTTCCTTATAGTGGAACTTAAAATTTATATTCGAAATAAACTATCTCCATAACTAAAGTGGATGTTTATACGAAGAGATTTCGACTGGATGATGACTATAGAAAGAAGGTATGGATTTTGTGTATGAATTTATTGCCACTTTAATAATGTGGGCGTATATGTTTATCTTACGCCGGTTTCTCTAATGGCATACTTGATATGTGTCGGCGTGTCACTCAGACAGCTATAAAATTAGATGCTCAAAACAGGAAGAATAAACGGCCCCTGCTGAAGCGGACGAGGTATTAAATTGCTTGTTGAGTTGTAACTATTCAGCATAATTTTCAATATGATCTAATAACGTAGGGTGGGCACGGTCTAAGTGCCCACCGGATCAATGCCATTTGGCTTATGGGACAGAATATAAAAAATGCCCCGGTTGACAGACAATCGAACAGCATGGTTTTCCGCGTGGGCGACCGGAGGAAGTG
>VAOW01027855.1_pt1 | contig 22210 bp, 17 predicted proteins | sample 3393921 | NCBI WGS metagenome assembly VAOW01 (sample SAMN08290428, study PRJNA428436) | hydrothermal vent metagenome | isolation source: Deep-sea hydrothermal vent chimney | place: Indian Ocean: Southwest Indian Ridge | depth 2742 m m | reverse complement strand
GACATCTTTGTTTTCACATTTAGTGTAGCTCTTATACAGAAAACAATTTGTAAGAAAATTCATTACATTTGTGGGGTTAAGTGACTTGAAAAGAAAGAATCGGCCAAAATCCGATAACCACACAAAAGAAATTGCATCATGGAAAAGCAAAAAGAAAACGGTTTCATTTTTCATACGCTGGAGCTAAAACCTGATAACGAAGGTAAAGTTGTAGCTACTCTCATCGAAAGAAAAACAAAAGAAGCAACAAATAAAGCCTTTTTGTACCTCCATGGGTTTAACGACTATTTCTTTCAAGACCACTTGGCAGATTGGGTGAATAATCTGGGATTTAACTTTTATGCGCTGGAATTAAGAAAATACGGACGCTCTATTCTTCCGCATCAAAAGCCCAACGATTTCAGGGACATTCGTGAATATTTTGAGGAGACAGACCTTGCCGTTGCACAAATCAGGGAAAAGGATAAAAATAAGATGCTGGTGCTCATGGGCCATTCCACGGGAGGGCTGATAGCTGCACTGTATGCCCACGATCACAGGAATGACAACCTTGTTGATGCCCTCATCCTAAACAGCCCGTTTTTTGATTTTAATGTATCTCCTTTTTTAAAAAAAACTTTTATTCCTTTGATGGTTTCGCTGGCCCGGTCTTTCCCGGGACTTCCCTCACCGGTGGGCCTGGATAAAGGATATGGTTTCAGTTTGCACAAAAATCATCACGGAGAATGGGACTATGACCTGAACCTGAAACCTGATGCAGGTTTTAAGATTTACGCCAGTTGGATAAAAGGAATTTACACGGCACAGCAAGAGTTGCAACAGGGACTTGATGTTCAATGTCCTGTTCTTATTATGCATTCGGCCAAAAGCGTAAAACCTGGAAATTACAGGCCTGAGATGCAGGATGCTGATGCTGTACTAAACGTGAAGGATATTGAGCGCATTTCGCATATCATCGGCAAAAAGGTGGAAAGAGCATCTTTCAAAGGTGGATTGCATGATTTGTTGCTTTCAAAAAAGCCCGTCCGCGAAAAAGTTTTTCAAGCTATGGAAGATTTTATTAAAACAAACCTTTGACAAGGTATTGCAGTGAAAACAAAAAAGCAGTTTCAAAATTTGAAGCTGTTTTTTTGTTTTCTTATGCTTGTGCCGTAAGATTCTTTACCGAAACCGTAAAGCGTTAAAATGCTATTTGTGGCTTGTCTTTGGTAAAATCGACAGCCAAAATATGCTCTCACAATGAATATAGATTCAGGATTATGGTAAAACCGCCATAAGCCAACGCGTTTTACAAGACTATTATTTACTCTTTCTCAACCCGTTATAGTGAGCTTACCGCAAATATAAGTCCCTATATAAGCTCAACTTAAGTGTGATATATATCACAGTAAACTGTGATTGACTTACGTATCCTTTAACAGAATTATTTTCTAACATTGTACCTGAAATTAAATAATCACATATCTAAATTATTTATTATGAAAAAGAATATATTATTTATTTTATTGGCTATGGCCAGTAGTTTTGCTTTTGCACAAACAGGGCATCTTATGCAAGGTGTGGGAGCTTTTAACATGTCGATGGGAGGTGCATCAACAGGACAGCCTTTAGATATTGACGGGGCATTGCAATGGAATCCTGCTTCCATTTCAGTATTTAATACTAAAATAATCACCTTTGATGTAGGGCTCATGTCTTCCTATCCAACTATTTACTCTACAGCCCCGACTCCAACCGGAAGCTTTATCAGCGGATCTACCAAAAATACTAAGGGAATATCTCCTTTACCATCATTTGCCATGGTTTTCGGCAAAAAAAACAGCAAACAAACTTTTGGGATATCTGTTTTCGGCATCAGCGGTTTTGGCGTTACTTTTCCTGAGAGCACCACCAATCCCATTAATTTCCCACAAAGTTCGGGTGGCTTCGGAAGACTGGAATCCAATTACATGATGTTACAGGTGGGGTTCACTTATGCTTATCAGTTCTCTAACAAATTTTCCCTCGGAATTGAGCCCACCATCAATTATGCCGCATTAAAAGTACATCCCAATCCTCTTGCTTCACCAAGCCAAACACTGGGATATCCGAATTCTGACAATGCCTCTGCTTTTGGATTTGGCGGTCAGATAGGAATGTTTTATAATTCGGGTTCCGGATTAAAAATAGGCGTATCTTATAAGACACAGCAATATTTCAGCGATTTAACTTTTAAAAATACGTACTTAGACGGCTCATCGGCCCCTGAAAATAAATTCAAAATGAATTTTCCTGCCATATTATCGGTCGGTGTAGGTTATTCCACAAATAAATTCGATTTTGCAATGGATTACAGAAGAGTTTTTTATGAAAACACCGATGGCTTCAAAGAAAAAGGATGGACACAAACGGGTGCCGTAGCCGGATTTGGCTGGAAAGACATTAATGTACTTTCGGTTGGTTTGCAGCTTAAACTGATAAATAAATTACCGCTGCGCTTTGGATATACCTATAGCAGCAATCCTATTAACAGCAAGTTAGCCATGTTTTCAGTAGAAGCTCCAGCTATTATAAAAAATGCCTTTCAGTTCGGGTTGGGTTATATCATCAACGATCATATAACCATAAACGGAACCTTTCATCACGGTACCAGTTCAGGAAAAACATCCGGCAAATTGTTAAATCCGCGAATGGTTTCTGCCGCCAATCCTTACGGGGCTGTTCCGGGTTCTGATGTATCGTATGATATGACCACCGATATGGTATTGGTTGGAATCAGCTATACTTTCAAATAGTTCCCAAAAAATTTAACACGTAATAACAAAAAAGGCTGTTTCAAATGAAGCAGCCTTTTTTGTTATGCCTGAGCCGTCGGTCCACCCATAGAGAAAGGCGGCAATCCCCCGTCCTGGGTTTCCTTAATCGGACCGTGAACGGATTCAAACTTCCGAATATTATCCTGCAAGGCTTTGTAGAGTCTTTTGGCATGTTCGGGCGTCAGAATAATTCTGGATTTTACCTTAGCCTTGGGAGTGCCGGGCATTAGTTTCACAAAGTCAACAACAAACTCGGCATGCGAATGGGTAATAATGGCGAGATTACAGTAAATACCCTCGGCCATCTCTTCGCTCAACTCAATATTTACCTGGTTCTGCTGTTGATTATTATTGTCTTCCATGATCTTATTTTTTTACAAAAAAGGCTGTTGCAGAACAGGAAAACACCCTTTATACAGCAGCCTTTAAAATGATTTATTTAACCTTCGGTCTCTTCATCGGCAGACTCCAAATCGTCTGCTTTCGCCATCATGGCATCATGCTCTTCTTTCGAAGCAACAATGATATCGTCGTACTCTTTAAGTCCCGTACCGGCAGGAATTTTATGTCCGACAATAACATTCTCCTTCAGGCCGTTAAGTGTATCCTGTTTGGCATTAATAGCCGCAAGGGTAAGCACTTTGGTTGTTTCCTGAAAGGATGCAGCCGATATAAAGCTGTCGGTTTGCAAAGAAGCACGGGTAATACCCTGAAGCACCTGACGGGCTGTTGCCGTTTGTGCGTTATGCGCTTCAATAAGTTTTTTATCACGACGACGCAGGGTTGAATTTTCATCACGCAATTTACGAGCAGTAATAATTTCGCCCTGACGTACAGAATCAGAATCACCTGGGTCAACAACGACTTTCATACCAAAGATTTCGTCATTCACCTCATGGAATTTAACTTTGTTCACCAGTTCACCTTCGAGAAAACGGGTATCACCTGGATCTTCCACCTGTACTTTACGCATCATTTGGCGAACAATCACCTCAAAGTGTTTATCATTAATTTTCACACCCTGCAGACGATACACCTCTTGAATTTCGTTTACGATGTACTCCTGAACTTTCATCGGCCCTTTAATGGCCAAAATATCGGCAGGAGTAATAACACCATCAGAAAGTTTGGTACCGGCTTTTACGAAGTCGTTTTCCTGTGCCAGAATCTGCTTGGTTGTTGAAACAAGATAACGTTTCTCTGCCCCAGTTTTAGCTGTAATGATAATTTCACGATTACCGCGTTTCAGCTTCTTACCGAAAGAAACCACGCCATCAATTTCAGAAACGACAGCTTGTTCGGAGGGATTACGTGCTTCGAAAAGTTCCGTTACACGTGGCAAACCACCGGTAATATCACCGGCTTTACCAAAGGCACGCGGTATTTTCACCAACAAGTCTCCAGCTTTAATTTTGCTACCCTCTTCAACGACAATATGAGCGCCCACAGGCAGGTCATAATATCTCAGCACATTACCATCGGTATCCAGGATCCTGACATTTGGATTTCTGGTTTTCTGTTTGGTTTCGATAATTACTTTCTCGAAATAACCCGTCTGCTCATCGGATTCCACACGATAAGTCTGTCCTTCCACAATATTCTCGAAGGCAACAGTACCGGCAACTTCCGAAAGAATAACAGCATTAAAAGGATCCCAATCAACAATCAGATCTCCTTTCTTCACCTTATCCCCATCCCTGAAATACAATCTGGAACCGTAAGCAATATTGGCAGATGAAAGAACTACGCCGGTATTAGGATCTACCAATCTCATCTCTGACGAACGACCGGTAACAACATCATGTTTGTTACCTTTCTCATCGCTATAGGCAACAACTCTTAGTTCCTCAAATTCGAGAACGCCACTATGGTTAGCCTCAATTTTTGAATTGGCAGCAACATTTGAAGCCGTACCTCCCTGGTGGAAAGTACGCAAGGTAAGCTGTGTTCCCGGTTCTCCAATTGACTGGGCAGCAATCACGCCAACAGCTTCTCCTCTTTGCACCAAATGTCCGGAAGCCAGGTTTCGTCCGTAGCAATTGGCACAAACCCCATGCTTCGATTCACAGGTAAGTACTGATCTGATTTCAACCTGTTCAATGTGAGCATCTTCTATTTGCTTACCAATTTCTTCCGTAATCTCTTCTCCTCCTTTTACAATAAGTTCTCCTGTTTGAGGATGATAAATATCATGCACGGCCACACGTCCGAGAATCCTGTCATAAAGTGATTCAACAACTTCCTCATTTTTCTTTAGAGCGGTAACTGTAAGCCCGCGTAAAGTGCCACAATCTTTTTCAGAGATAATCACATCCTGAGCCACATCAACCAGTCTACGGGTCAGATAACCGGCGTCTGCTGTTTTCAGGGCCGTATCGGCAAGACCTTTACGGGCACCATGAGTAGAAATAAAGTATTCAAGAACCGACAATCCTTCTTTAAAGTTTGAAAGAATAGGATTTTCGATAATCTCGTTTCCTGCAGCACCCGCTTTCTGAGGTTTAGCCATCAAACCACGCATTCCGGAAAGCTGGCGAATCTGCTCTTTGGAACCACGGGCTCCGGAATCAAGCATCATAAAAACAGGATTAAATCCGTCATCATCAGAAGCAAGTTCTTTCATTAAGATATTGGTAAGGTGAGAGTTTGTATGTGTCCAGATATCAATAATCTGATTGTAACGCTCGTTATTGGTAATGAAGCCCATGTTGTAGTTGTTCACCACCTCATCCACTTCCTCTTCGGACTTTTTAATAAGTTCTTCCTTAATTTTGGGAACGCGTATGTTTCCGAGATTAAAGGAGAGCCCTCCCACAAAAGCCATGTAGTAACCAAGGTTCTTAATATCGTCAAGGAATTGGGCAGTAACAGCATTTCCGGTCGCTTTCAGCACATCGCTGATAATGTCACGAAGCGCTTTTTTTGTTAAAAGTTTATTAATAAACCCAAATCCTTTCGGAACTTCTTCATTGAAGATTACACGTCCTACAGTAGTCTCAATGAGTTTATTTACCAATTTACCATCCTCTTTTACATCAACTTTCACTTTGATAACAGCATGTAAATTGACACGCTTTTCGTTGTAGGCAATACGAACTTCCTCAGGAGAATAGAAAATCATACCTTCTCCTGATATAGGATGTGTTTCGGTGCTTTTCCGTGCTTTGGTAATATAGTAAAGTCCCAGCACCATGTCCTGTGAAGGGACGGTAATAGGTGCACCGTTAGCAGGATTCAGAATATTGTGTGATGCGAGCATCAGAACCTGTGCTTCCAAGACGGCAGCATTTCCCAAAGGTAAATGAACGGCCATTTGGTCACCATCAAAGTCGGCGTTGAAAGCAGTACAGGCCAACGGGTGTAGCTGAATGGCCTTACCCTCCACCAACTTAGGCTGAAAAGCTTGGATACCAAGACGGTGCAACGTAGGAGCACGGTTAAGTAAAACAGGATGTCCTTTCAAAATATTCTCAAGTATGTCGTAAACAACGGCATCTTTTCTTTCCACAATTTTTTTCGCCGATTTAACCGTTTTGACGATGCCACGTTCAAGCAGCCGTCGAATAATAAAGGGCTTGAAAAGTTCGGCAGCCATATCTTTGGGAAGGCCGCATTCGTTCATCTTCAGTTTAGGGCCGACAATAATCACCGAACGTCCGGAATAGTCCACTCGTTTACCGAGCAGATTCTGACGGAAACGTCCCTGTTTTCCTTTCAGGCTGTCACTTAAAGATTTCAGCGGACGATTCGATTCCGTTTTAACGGCACTTGATTTCCGGGAGTTATCAAACAGAGAGTCAACAGCTTCCTGTAGCATACGTTTTTCATTACGCATAATCACGTCAGGAGCTTTGATTTCTATTAACCGTTTCAGCCGGTTGTTACGGATGATGACCCTGCGATAGAGGTCGTTCAGGTCGGAAGTGGCAAAGCGGCCACCATCCAATGGCACCAAAGGTCTCAGCTCCGGCGGGATGACCGGAACAATTTTAACGATCATCCATTCCGGACGATTTTCTTTCCGTTTACGGGCATCGCGGAAAGCTTCAAAAACCTGAAGTCGTTTTAAAGCATCTGCTTTTCGCTGTTGCGAAGTTTCCGTATTTGCTTTATGCCGGAGTTCAAAAGATACTTTATCGAGGTCAATACGCATCAGTAAATCATGCACTGCCTGAGCACCCATTTTTGCAATAAATTTATCAGGATCCATATCATCGAGATACTGATTCTCCGAAGGCAACGTGTCGAGAATATTCAAATATTCCTCTTCGGTGAGGAAATCCATTTTTTGGATGCCATCGACTTCTTTAATACCGGCATTAATTACTACATAACGTTCGTAGTAAATAATTGATTCCAGTTTCTTAGTCTGTATTCCGAGCAGAGCGCCAATTTTATTAGGTAAAGAGCGGAAAAACCAAATGTGAACCACGGGAACAACAAGCTCGATATGTCCCATTCTTTCACGTCTTACTTTTTTTTCTGTTACTTCAACGCCACAACGGTCGCAGACTATGCCTTTGTAACGAATTCGCTTGTATTTGCCGCAATGGCACTCGTAATCCTTTACAGGACCAAAAATCCTTTCGCAGAAAAGTCCGTCTCGTTCCGGTTTATAGGTACGGTAGTTGATGGTTTCGGGTTTTAAAACCTCCCCATGCGACCGTTCCAGAATAGATTCGGGTGAAGCAAGGCTGATGGTTATTTTATTAAAACTATCCGGTACTTTACTATCTTGTCTGAAAGCCATATCAGATTTTTATTTTATTAGAATCAAATCAAATCAAATTACTTGTCAAAGCTGATTTCCAGTCCCAGTCCGCGCAGTTCGTGTACAAGTACATTGAACGACTCGGGCATTCCGGGGGTAGGCATATTTTCACCTTTTACAATCGCTTCGTAGGCTTTGGCCCTGCCGTTTACATCATCTGACTTCACGGTAAGGATTTCCTGAAGAATATTGGCAGCTCCAAAAGCTTCGAGCGCCCAGACCTCCATCTCACCAAAACGCTGGCCACCAAACTGGGCTTTCCCGCCCAGCGGTTGCTGTGTTATGAGGGAGTAAGGACCAATGGAACGGGCATGCATCTTATCATCAATCAGGTGGTGAAGTTTAATCATGTAGATGTAACCCACTGTTGCGGGCTGGTCAAAACGTTCGCCTGTACCACCATCGTAAAGATAGACACTGCCATTCTCCGGCAAACCGGCCTGTTGCATATAAGAGTTAATCTGTGCATCAGTAGCACCATCAAAAATTGGCGTTGCAAACTTCAGGCCCAGCACTTTCCCTGCCCAACCGAGAACAGTTTCGTAAATCTGTCCGAGGTTCATTCGCGAAGGTACACCAAGAGGATTCAGAACGATATCAACAGGCGTTCCATCTTCCATAAACGGCATATCCTCCTCACGAACAATTCTTGCCACAATACCTTTATTGCCATGACGTCCGGACATTTTATCACCCACTTTTAACTTACGTTTCTTGGCAATATAAACCTTGGCCATTTGCACAATACCATTAGGAAGCTCGTCGCCTACGCTGGCGATAAACTTTTTACGGTTATAAACGCCCAGCAACTCTTTATACTTGATATTGTAGTTGTTGAGCAACACTTTAATCAGTTCGTTTTTTGTACTGTCGGTAGTCCACTTGCTGGCATTAATGTTAATGTAATCCAGTGAGTGAAGTATTTTCTGCGTAAACTTGGTTTTGGTAGGAACAACCACGTCACCAAACACATTAGTAACACCCTGAGAGGTACGATTGCTTACCATAACGGTCAGTTTATCAACCAGCTTGGCCTTTAATTCTGAAAATCTTTTATTGTATTCTTCATCCAGGCTGGCAATAAGTTCTTTTTCCTTAGATTTGTTTTTGGAGCTTTTCACAGCTCTGGAAAACAGATCTTTTTTAAGGACAACACCTTTTAATGAAGGAGGTGCTTTGAAGGAAGCGTTTTTAACATCACCAGCTTTGTCACCAAAAATAGCACGTAGTAATTTCTCTTCCGGAGTAGGGTCGCTTTCGCCTTTCGGGGTAATTTTTCCAATAAGGATGTCCCCCTCATTCACTTCGGCACCCACACGTATCAAACCGTTTTCGTCAAGGTCTTTGGTAGCTTCTGCACTTACATTGGGAATATCATTGGTAAGTTCTTCAATACCTCTTTTGGTATCGCGCACTTCCAAAGTAAACTCTTCGATATGTACGGAAGTGAAAATATCATCTTTCACCACCTTTTCGGAAATCACAATAGCATCCTCGTAGTTATAACCTTTCCAGGGCATAAAAGCAACTTTCAGATTACGGCCGAGGGCAAGTTCTCCACCTTGTGTGCCATAACCTTCACACAACGGCTGACCCTTAGATACTTTATCACCGGCACGCACAATCGGGCGCAGGTTAATGGAGGTATTCTGGTTTGTACGGCGGAATTTTGTTAAGGCATATTCCATTACATCGTCATCAAAGCTGACAAGTTTTTCCATCTCATCTCGCGAATAGCGGATAACAATTTTCTTTGCATCCACATATTCTACAACACCGTCGCCTTCGGCCATAACCAAAACACGAGAGTCGCGGGCAACATCTGCTTCAATACCGGTTCCGACAATAGGGGCTTCCGGGTTCAGCAAAGGCACTGCCTGACGCATCATGTTTGAGCCCATCAAAGCACGGTTAGCATCATCGTGTTCCAGAAAAGGAATACTTGAAGCGGCTATAGAAGCAATCTGATTTGGGGCAATATCAATAAGGTTCACCTCTTCGCGGGGAGTAATGGGATAATCGGCTTGATAACGTACCTTTACTTTTTCGTTAACAAAAGTTCCGGAATCATCGACAATGGTATTTGCCTGAGCAATAATTTTATCCTCTTCTTCCTCGGCACTCAGATAAATGGGATTATGTTTATAGTCAATAACACCATCTTTCACTTTACGATAAGGTGTTTCAATAAAGCCAAGATGGTTAATTTTTGCATAAACGCACAGCGAAGAAATCAGACCAATATTTGGTCCTTCAGGTGTTTCAATAGTACAAAGTCTTCCGTAGTGCGTATAGTGAACGTCTCGTACTTCAAAACCGGCTCGTTCGCGAGACAAACCGCCAGGCCCGAGAGCAGAAATTCTGCGCTTATGCGTAATTTCAGAAAGCGGGTTAGTCTGGTCCATAAACTGCGAGAGGGCATTTGTACCGAAGAAAGAGTTGATAACCGATGAAAGGGTCTTAGCGTTGATAAGATCTGTCGGGGTAAATACTTCATTATCTCTGACATTCATACGGTCGCGAATGGTTCTCGCCATACGAGCCAGCCCCACACCGAACTGAGAATAAAGCTGTTCACCTACGGTACGTACTCTACGGTTACTCAGGTGGTCGATATCATCAACAATAGTTTTCTGATTCAGCAGTTTAACGAGATGCTTGATAATGAGCACAATATCTACTTTGGTCAGAACACGCACATCCATAGGTGTATTCAGCTCAAGTTTTTTATTAATACGATAGCGTCCCACTTCACCGAGATCATAACGTTTATCGGAAAAGAAAAGCCTTTCAAAAACGCTACGGGCTGTTTCCTCATCGGGAGGCAAAGCATTACGCAGTTGGAAATAGATATATTCAACAGCCTCTTTTTCCGAGTTGGTAGTATCTTTTTGTAAGGTTTGAAAAATAACCGAATAGTCGTTTATACTACCATCGTCCTTATGTAAGAGAATAGTTTTAACGCCTGCATCGATAATTTTCTGAATATGTTCAGTTTCCAGAACTGTTTCGCGTTCGATGATGACATCGTTACGCTCGATGGTTACCACCTCGCCGGTATCCTCATCGACAAAGTCTTCGAACCAGGAGCGGACAACCCGTGCGGCCAGACTCCGGCCCAATACGCGTTTCAGACCGGCTTTACTCACCTTTACCTCTTCGGCAAGGTCAAAAATTTCGAGTATGTCACGGTCGGTTTCATAGCCTATGGCACGTAATAAGGTAGTGACGGGTAATTTCTTTTTACGGTCAATATAAGCATACATAATATTATTAATGTCCGTAGAGAACTCCATCCAGGAACCTTTAAAAGGAATAATCCTTGCAGAGAACAACTGCGTACCGTTAGCATGCCTGTGTTGTCCGAAGAACACACCGGGCGACCGATGCAACTGGGAAACGATAACCCTTTCGGCACCATTAATAATAAAAGTACCGCGAGGAGTCATATAAGGGATCATGCCCAAATAGACATCCTGAACGATAGTTTCAAAATCTTCATGTTCAGGATCGGTACAATAAAGTTTTAATTTTGCTTTGAGGGGGACACTGTAAGTCAGCCCTCTATCAATACATTCGTCGATTGTATAGTGTGGAGGGTCAACAAAATAGTCTAAAAATTCAAGGACAAAATTATTTCTCACATCTGTAATGGGGAAATTCTCGGAAAAAACCTTAAACAGGCCTTCGTTAATACGATTTTCCGTGTTGGTTTCCAGTTGAAAAAAATCCTGAAAAGATTTTAACTGAATATCCAGGAAATTCGGATAAGGCATCAGGTTTTTTGTAGATGCGAAATTGATTCTTTCGGTTTTGATTCCAGCCAAGGCACAATAGTTTTAAGTTATGAACAAGCCGGTACATTTCAAAAAATCACCGGCAAATAATGAAAGAATGATGTAAAAGAACAAATAGGCGCAAGCCTCTATCCCGAAAGCCGGGACAGAGGCTGCCGCCAATTGAATAGAAATAAAGTATTACTTAACTTCCACTTCAGCACCAGCTTCTTCAAGCTGTGTTTTCAAAGCTTCGGCTTCGTCTTTACTAACGCCTTCTTTAATAGCTTTCGGTGCAGAATCAATAAGCTCTTTTGATTCTTTCAATCCAAGACTGGTCAATTCTTTAACTAATTTCACAACAGCGAGCTTAGATTGGCCGGCAGCTTTCAGAATAACATCAAAAGATGTTTGTTCTTCAGCGGCACCATTCTCGGCACCACCTGCTGCTGCGGGACCTGCAACTGCTACTGCAGCAGTGGGTTCAATACCATACTCTTCTTTCAGAATTTCAGCCAGTTCATTTACTTCTTTAACAGTAAGATTAACCAATTGTTCTGCAAATGCTTTTAAATCTGCCATTTCGTTATAATTTAAATTGTGTTATTAATTCTTATTTATTATTCGTATTATTTCCCTTATTCGCTTTTTTCCGATAAGGTTTCAAGAATTCCGGAAAGTTTATTACCACCGGATTTTAATGCAGAAAGCACATTATTCATAGGTGCTTGTAGCAAGGCAACAACATCGGCTATCAGTTCATCTTTCGATTTGATAGAAGCAAGGAAATCAAGTTGTTCATCGCCAACATAGGTCATTTCTTCAATAAATGCCGCTTTTAAAATGGGATATTTCGACTTTTTCCTAAAATCTTTAATCAATTTTGCAGGGGCATTACCGGCCTCGGCAAACATCAGGGATGTGTTTCCTTTGAGTGTTCCGTATAACTCATCAAACGCTCTTTCCGACTGCTCCATGGCTTTGTGCAGGAGGGTGTTTTTCACCACACGCATTTCAATACCACGGTTAAAGCACATTCTTCTCAGCTTACTGGTATCTTCTGCATTTAATGTAGAAGTATCAGCGAGATAAAAATTATGATGCTTAATCAACTGTTCGGTTAAAGATTCAATAAGTTGTTTTTTATCTTCTTTTCTCATAACAATCGCTTGTTTTTATCTATGCGTTAACCGATTTAATATCAACTGCAATACCCGGACTCATTGTACTTGACAAATAGATACTTTTAACATAGTTTCCTTTGGCGGAAGCAGGTCGCAATTTCAGGACAGCATTCAGCAGTTCATTTGCATTATCGGTAAGTTGTGTGTTATCAAAACTTACTTTTCCGACAGCAGAATGAATAATACCGAATTTATCTACCTTAAAATCAATTTTACCGGCTTTAGCTGCTTTCACAGCATTGCCAACTTCCATGGTAACAGTACCGGTCTTAGGATTTGGCATCAAACCCCTTGGCCCCAGAATCCTGCCGAGCTGACCTACTTTAGGCATCACGCTGGGCATGGTAATTACAACATCTACATCGGTCCATCCTCCTTTGATCTTCTGAACGTATTCGTCAAGACCAACGAAATCAGCGCCGGCTGCTTTGGCTTCCTCCTCTTTATCCGGTGTACATAACACAAGCACTTTCACCTCTTTACCAGTACCGTGAGGCAGGGTAACAGAGCCTCTTACCATTTGGTTGGCTTTACGAGGGTCAACGCCGAGACGTACACTAAGATCTACCGAAGCATCAAATTTAGTATAAGTAATACTTTTTACTAAATCGACAGCTTCTGCTAAGGAGTACTCTTTATTATTTTCGAATTTGGCCAAAGCTTCTTTGTATTTTTTTGACAATTTTGCCATATTCTCCTCCTGTTAACAGATTTTTAATTTGCGGGGAATTCACCTTTAACAATAACTCCCATACTCCTTGCCGTACCGGCAACCATGTGCATAGCCGATTCAACAGTGAAAGCATTTAAATCTTTCATCTTTGCTTCGGCAATAGTCTTCACCTGATCCCAAGTGATACTGGCTACTTTAACACGGTTAGGTTCAGCAGAACCTTTTTTCAGCTTTGCAGCTTCCATGATTTGCACGGCAACCGGAGGTGTCTTTACGATGAAATCAAAAGATTTATCTTTATAAACAGTAATGATAACAGGGATGACCTTACCGGCCTGATCCTGTGTACGCACATTAAACTGTTTACAGAACTCCATGATATTCACCCCTTTGGCACCTAAAGCCGGTCCAACGGGAGGGGATGGGTTTGCAGCACCGCCTCTAATCTGTAGTTTAATTAATCCAATTACTTCTTTTGCCATTTTAAACCCATTGTTTAAAATACGTTAACAACTATTCTTTTTCCACCTGCATAAATCCGAGTTCGAGTGGAGTTTTTCGACCGAAGATTTTTACCATCACTTTCAGCCTTTTCTTCTCCTCATTAATTTCCTCGATTACGCCACTAAAACTGTTGAATGGCCCGTCTGTAACAGTAACGGTTTCACCCACAATAAACGGAATATTTACCTCTTCACCCTGTTCTGCCAGCTCATCAACTTTTCCAAGTATGCGTTTCACTTCGGCAGGACGAATGGGGTCGGCTTCGCCACGAGTACCAAGAAATCCAAGTACATCGGGGATATTCCGGATGATGTGAGGAATTTCGCCGGTAAGTTCAGCTTCTACCAAAACATATCCGGGAAAATAGTTCCGCTCTTTGCTGATCTTTTTTCCCTTACGTATTTGGTAAACTTTCTCTGTGGGGATGAGAACCTGTGAAATATAATCCTCAATAGCGAGACGTTTAATTTCACTTTCAAGGCGTTCTTTTACCTTTTTCTCTTTACCACTGATGGCTCTGACAACATACCATTTTTTACCGGAATTTTCATTCATCTTACAGCCTGGTTCTGATTAGTCATTAACAAGTTAAAAATATATTTAATTCGAACAGTACGCTTCAACGCATTAGAAAAGGCCGTAAAACCTCTCCAAAATTGTTGAGAATGAGACATCCATCAAATAGACCACTATGGCTATTAAAAGGGAAGCAACGGATACCACAATTGCACTATTCTGCAGCTCACTCCATGTAGGCCAGGACACTTTATGCATCCATTCGTTATTAACTTCTTTCAGGTAGCTAACAATATTAAATTTTGCCATTTTTCTATAATTTTGCACGGGTGGTAGGAATCGAACCCACAACCAATGGTTTTGGAGACCACTACTCTACCAATTGAGCTACACCCGTATTCAACACTCTAACAGTCAAAAGGCATCCCGATTTTTCATCAGGATACCTCTTTAACCATATAATTTTTAAATTCGATTAGTCATCGATAATTTCAGTTACCTGACCAGCTCCAACCGTACGCCCGCCTTCGCGAATAGCGAAACGCAAACCTTTGTTCATAGCAATATCCGAAATCAGCTTAACTTCAATGGTGAGGTTATCGCCGGGCATCACCATTTCAACACCATCGGGAAGAAAAACCTCGCCGGTAACGTCGGTTGTTCTGAAGTAGAACTGAGGACGATATTTATTGTGGAAAGGTGTATGACGACCCCCCTCTTCTTTTTTCAGGATATATACTTCGGCTTTGAAATGGTTATAAGGAGTAACGGTACCCGGCGCTGAAATAACCATCCCCCTTTTTATTTTGTCTTTGTCAATACCACGCAACAGCAATCCTGCATTGTCGCCGGCCATACCTTCGTCAAGAATTTTACGGAACATTTCCACACCGGTAACAACCGATTTCATTTTTTCGGCGCCCATACCAATAATTTCAACAGGATCGCCTGTATGAACAACACCGGTTTCGATTCTACCTGTAGCAACCGTACCGCGACCGGTAATGGAGAATACATCTTCAACAGGCATCAGGAAGGGTTTGTGCTCGTCACGAACAGGCAACGGAATCCATGTATCACAGGCGTCCATTAATTCAAAGATTTTTTCGCGCCATTTTTCCTCACCATTCAAAGCGCCAAGAGCGGAACCTTGAATAATAGGAGTGTTGTCACCATCGAAACCATAAAAACTCAATAAATCACGAATCTCCATTTCAACAATTTCGAGCAATTCCTCATCGTCAACCAGGTCCACCTTATTCATAAAAACAACAATACGGGGGACACCAACCTGACGAGCTAACAGGATGTGCTCGCGGGTTTGCGGCATAGGGCCGTCAGTGGCAGCAACAACCAAAATAGCGCCATCCATTTGAGCAGCGCCCGTAACCATGTTTTTTACGTAGTCAGCATGACCCGGACAGTCAACATGAGCATAGTGACGGTTTTCCGTCTGATACTCAACGTGAGCAGTGTTAATAGTAATACCCCTTTCTTTTTCTTCCGGAGCATTGTCAATGGATTCGAATGACTTAAACTCTGCCAAACCTTTATCATGAAGTGTAAGCGTAATGGCAGCCGTTAAAGTGGTTTTCCCATGGTCAACGTGACCAATAGTCCCAATATTTACGTGCGGTTTGGAACGATTAAATTTTTCTTTAGCCATATTAAAAATGTTAAAAAATTAATGTTTGTTATATTACTTTATTTCTAATTCATCAAACCAGAGCCGAGGACGAGAATTGAACTCGTGACCCCTTCCTTACCAAGGAAGTGCTCTACCCCTGAGCTACCCCGGCAACCCCAGAGCGGGAAACCGGGCTCGAACCGGCCACCTACAGCTTGGAAGGCTGTCGCTCTACCAGATGAGCTACTCCCGCATTTCAAGTTTAAAGTTTAAAGTTTAAAGTAAAAAGTTTAAAGTCGGATTGAATCGTTTTTTACTTTAGCCTTTAGCCTTTTAACTTTCGCTTTTTAACTTTAGCCTTTTACTTCTTCTGCCCTTGTGGGGGGAGGAGGATTCGAACCTCCGAAGGCTAAGCCAACAGATTTACAGTCTGCCCCGTTTGACCGCTTCGGTATCCCCCCGTTTTTAAGTATTCAACATATTTATGAACTGAGCCAGCAGAGGGATTCGAACCCCCGACCGGCTGATTACAAATCAGCTGCTCTGGCCAACTGAGCTATGCTGGCAATTTATTTCAATGCCTTTCCCAGTTTGTTTACTTTATTAGCAGTACTTTCAGAACTTTTTACAAAAAAACAGACCTCTTTTCAAAAAGGTCTGCAAAAATAGAATGTTTAGTTGAAATTACCAAACTATTTTTTTAAAAACTTTAGAATTTATTTCTTAAACCGTTCTTTGTACTTTTCAACCTGTTTTTTCAAGGCATCGATTGCTTGGTTAGCAGCCTCTTCAAAAGATTTACTCTGCTTCCTGGCAAACAATTCTTCCCCTTTGAGGACAAGGCGGATCTCAGCAATTTTGTTTTTACGGGTTTCATTATTATCCAACTTCAGTACAACATCTGAATCCAAAATCTGTTCATGAAATCCAAAAAGCTTTTGAAGCTTTTTTTCAATAAAGTTTTCAAGCTTCTGATCGGCTTTGAAACGTACCGATTTAATGTTAACGTTCATATTAACCTCCTTTTTTTAAATGAGCCCTGGGATGGGCTTGAGAATATATTGATTTTAACTGTTCTATGCTGGTATGGGTGTATATCTGAGTAGCGGAAAGATCGGCATGACCAAGCATATCTTTAATGGCATTCAGCGATGCACCATTATTCAAAAGATGTGTGGCAAAAGTATGCCTGAGTACATGCGGGCTCTTCCTCGTAGCGGTATAACCGGTTAAAGCTGCATGCACAATACGGTAAATAAGTTTGGGATAGGCCTTTGCTCCTTTGTTGGTGACAATCAGCGAGTCGCCGGTCATTGGAAATTTTTCCTCTTTTACTTTTAAATACGCCTGAATCTCATCCCTCATCTTTTCAGAAAACGGAATAATACGTTCTTTATTTCTTTTCCCCAGCACTTTTAATCTGTTGCCGGGAAAATCAATCGAAGCTATTTTTAAAGTAATCAATTCATTGAGGCGAATGCCCGTTGCATACAAAATTAAAATTACCATACGGTTACGAAGTGCTGCAAAATCATTACCCGGAAGCATCTCTCTTAATAAGGAATGCATCTTATCCTGATCCACATAAACCGGCAGGGGTTTTCCCTGTTTCAGGCTGTGAATATTTTGCATGGGATTTTTCTGAATAATACCAAGTTTAAGAAGATATTTGTAATAGGCTTTGAGGGAGCTTATTTTCCGGTTGATGCTGCCGGGTGAAAATTTATCATCCATCAGGTGGACTATCCATGACCGGATCATGTCCATGTCGGCATACCCGGGATTCTCCAATTCATACAATTCTTTCAAAAAAGCACAGAAACTATTCAAATCCTTTTGATAGGCAAGGATGGTGTGAGGGGAACTCCGTTTTTCAGTTTGCAGGTATCTAATAAATTGATTTACGCTCATATATAAAAGAAAAAACTTTGACTCAAAGATAACAAATCTTTTAAGTGAATCAAAGTTTTTTCTAAAGAAAATCCTTAAAAAAGCTTAATTAACCTTGTTCGACCTGACGGAGATGCTGAATATAAATGGCTTTCAGCTTTTGTTCTCTTCTCCTTACGGAAGGTTTGGTATAGCGTTGACCATCACGCAGGGCACGCATAGCACCCGTTTTTTCAAACTTACGTTTGAAGCGCTTTAAAGCTCTGTCGATGTTTTCGCCTTCTTTTACAGGAATAATAATCATTTTATGTACCTACTTTCTTTTTAGTTAATAATAAAATAAATGATTACGAACGGCAAAAGTATAAAAATTTTGAATTGTCCGGTAAAAAAATCTTTGTTAAAAGGAAAATTTGCCTTTTTTTGGCGACCTCCCCGTTAGCTTGCACGGGCTGTCCGCTTATAGTCCTCACAAGTGGCGCTGTACTTGTGTCAGCAGAATATTATTCCAAAAGCAGGTAAAGATTATCCAGACTAACAATGTTATAATCAACAGGATTGTACCTGGTTTTAAAACTTACCGGGAGAACTGGTTTTCTCCGTTTATTCCATTTAAATTCCCAAGCAGTAAACCGGCCGGCTATTTCTTCAACTAAATCAATCTCGGCACCGTCATAGGTTCGCCAAAAGTAAAAGTTGCCATGTTTTTGTTTGTATGCATTTTGTTTTACCCTTTCACCTATACAGAAATTTTCCCACAAAGCACCGTAATCGCTTCTGTTGGTTACCGAACTGAAATTGCCGGTTACCGCATTCAACAGACCATTATCGTAAAAATAATATTTTTTACTTTTTTTTATTTCATTTCGCAGATTTCCCGAAAGCGAATTCAGACTGAAAATTACAAAACATTTTTCAAGCAGGTCAAGATATTTCTCTATTGTGGGACGCCTCACTCCAAGCGAAACGGAAAGCTCGTTTGTTGATAGTTGAGAGCCGACCTGCAAAGCAAGTAATTTGAGAAGCTTTCGTAAAACGGACGAATTTTTTAGGGTATCATACATCAGCACATCCTGATAAAGATAATCACTGCCAAGTTGTTCGAGCTTTACCTGTTTCATTTCTCCCGGCAAATCAATAACTCCGGGATAAGTACCAAAAACCAGCATCTCTCCCGTATGTTGTATCACTTTTAACCATCCTTTTCCAAGCTTTATTTCTTCAAGTGACAGCGCATAAAGAACGAATCTAATATTTCTTCCCGTAAGCGGCTCGGCAAGTTTATTTGCCAAATCGAAACTACTGGAACCCGTAGCAATAATTTTATATTCTGGCAATTCATCAACAATTAATTTTAGAGTTTTACCTATATCCCGAACCTTTTGTGCTTCGTCCAAACCGATTAGGCGATGGCTGCCAAACAGGTTACGCAACGCCACAATATCCCTGCTTTCGAGAATTACTGCAACCGACGGGAGTTCACAATTTAGAATCAGGCCGTTCCGTTCTCCGCTAAGTATGGTTTTTAGCAGTGTGGTTTTGCCCACCTGCCGTGCTCCGTAGATAATGATGACTTCAGGCTTGTCTATCCACTTATCAATTTGCTTCCGAATTATTCTTTTATACATCTTACTTGTTTTGAATGCAAATGTACAAAACTAAGCCCAAAATTGCAAATTCTTATACAAATTCAGGCCAAATTCTACACAATTTCGTACAAAATTTGGCCTAAACCTGAACCTTACAGTATCCCATATTCCGGCTATATTACTTTATTTCAAGTATTTCAACAGAAAATCAGTCATCTTTGTGTACAGATGATAACGCGTATTCCCACCGTAAATACTGTGGTTCTTATTGGGATACACCATCAAATCGAACTGTTTGTTGGCCTTAATTAGCGCGGTAATCATGTTCATGGAATTTTCGGGATGTACATTATCGTCACCACTGCCAAAAATGAGCAGGTAATGCCCTTTCATCCTATCCACATATTTAATAGGTGAGTTATCATCATAACCCTCTTCGTTTACCTTCGGCGTACGCATATAGCGCTCGGTGTAAATGTTATCGTAGTAACGCCAGTTTGTTACCGGGGCAACAGCCACTGCCGTGCTAAAAACACCTGCTCCTTTGGTAATGGCGAGGCTGGCCATGAAACCGCCATAACTCCAGCCGAAAATACCGATACGCGTACTGTCAATATAAGGATATTTTCCAATAAGTCTGGCAGCCTCAATCTGGTCGGCAATTTCATATTTTCCCAGCTGTAAATAGGTCATTTTTTTGAACAGTTCGCTCCGGGCGCCGGTACCGCGATTGTCCACCGAAATAACAACAATTCCTTTTTCGGCCAGCATCTGAAACCAAAAATAGTTGCTCCATCCCCATGAGTTGTTTACTGTTTGTATGCCGGGACCGCCATAAACGTACATAAGTACCGGATATTTCTTTAACGGATCAAAATTCGGCGGTTTGATAATCCAGGCATTCAAATCGACCTGCTTACCATTGGGCAGTTTAAACTCAGGTGAACGCAGTTTAAAGAATTCCTTTTTACCGAGATTATATTGCTGCATTTTCTTCACAAAAGCTTTGTTGTCTTCCAGCACACGAATTACTTTTCCATGGTAATTGTTGACCGTAATATAGGGTGGTGTATTGGCATTACTATAAGTATTAATGTAATAATCAAAGCTCTTACTAAAGTTTCCGTCATTGGTTCCCGTGCGAGTGGAAATCTGCCGGATTTTACCTTTCAGATTCACGGCCAGGATATCCCTGTCAAGCGGCGAAGTTCTGGCTGCCTGAAAATAGACGAGTTTACGTTTGGGATTGTATCCGTACACTTTGATAACATCCCAATTACCCTTTGTGAGTTGCCTTATTTGTTTGCCATTCATATTGTACAAATAAATGGCATTGTAACCATTTTTTTCGGAAGTAATGATAAAATATTTTCCATCAGGTAAAAACCTGAGGTCATTTGTTATATCAATGTAATATTTATTGGTTTCGGAATAAATAATTTTAGTTTTTCCTGTAGAAGCATCAGCCAACAGAATATCCAGATGGTTTTGCAGCCGATTGAGCCGTTCAATGGCAAGTTGATTGGGGTGAGTAGTCCATTTTATACGAGGAATGTACTGGTCTGTGTTTGTGCCAACATCCATTTTTACAGTTTTACCGGTAGCCAAATCATAAGTGTAAATCTGGACAATGGAGTTGTTTTCGCCGGCCACAGGATATTTATAGGTATATTCTTCAGGATAAGGGTTCCCTTTGTGATAAAACGTCAGTGTATATTGTTTCACCTTGCTCTCATTGAAATGGTAAAAAGCAATTTTCTTTCCATCGGGCGACCAGAAAAAGGCTTTGGTAAAGCTGAACTCTTCTTCGTAAACCCAGTCGCAAGTACCGTTGATAATGTTGTTTTTCTTTCCGTCGAAGGTTATTTGTTTTTCTTTACCGGTTTTCAGGTTTTTCAGAAATATATTGTTGTCTCTAACAAATGCTACTTTGGTTCCGTCCGGTGAAAAATCAGCAAGGCGTTGTTTGCCTTTATCGGAAAGCGGCGTAAGTTTTTTGGTTTTTATATTCCAGATATAGTCATAGGAAATTCTGGAATGGCGGTAAATCTTTTTGGTTTGTGTGGGAAAGATAAATTCCGTTTCATCCTTATTTACCGAAAAGTTCCCTATATGTATAGGTGTCTTTTCCCCTTCCGGGATAAGTTCTTTGCCATTGACCAGTGTGTAAACGGAGTCTCCGGTTCTGTAATCATAGACCACAATAGAGCCGTTTTTAATTTCCGTATATTGTTTCCCGTTATTCAGAGAGACTATGCCGTGAATAGTTTTGGGGGAAAGGCTATGCGTAGTCCAGATATCGCGGAGCGTAACGTCCTTTTTTTCAGTTTGCGCAAAGACAAGCTGACTGCCGAGCAGCAGAAGTGTCAGGGAAAGGTAAAATATTTTTTTCATTTTGGATTATTTTTTAAACGGTCAAAGGTAAGAAATGATAACAAGAGCGGCAACCGAAAAAATTACCTCGAACAATTTTTATACAGAAAATTTTAATCAAAGATTTTTTTACTTTTGCAAACCCAAAACGGAAGAAAAGTTTGGGTGTTTATTTCGAAAAAAACGGGATATTAGCTCAGTTGGTTTAGAGCATTGCTTTCACAGAGCAGGGGTCATTGGTTCGAATCCAATATGTCCCACAGTTTTTTTCTTCCGTAGGGGATATTAGCTCAGTTGGTTTAGAGCATCGCCTTGACAGGGCGGGGGTCACTGGTTCGAATCCAGTATGTCCCACACAGGCCGGAGCTCTTCCGGCTTTTTTGTGTTTGTGTTTTTTGTCAAAAGATTATTTCTAAGGGTTTGTTACGAAATAAGTTCTCCGAATTAGGCGAAGTTATTTTGTTCGATAACAAGGCAAAAAATGCAGGCATAGCAAAGCTACGGCGAGGCTT
>VAOW01002327.1_pt1 | contig 22219 bp, 16 predicted proteins | sample 3393921 | NCBI WGS metagenome assembly VAOW01 (sample SAMN08290428, study PRJNA428436) | hydrothermal vent metagenome | isolation source: Deep-sea hydrothermal vent chimney | place: Indian Ocean: Southwest Indian Ridge | depth 2742 m m | reverse complement strand
TTAGCTGACAACTGTTCCAGAATGTATAATGAAGTCAACTATAATAGGAGACAGAGTTTTTTTAGTGGGAAAATAGATTGGAATACTAATTTATTATATCTTAAATACACTGGAATTGTGGGCTCTGCAACAGCACAGCAAATAATAAAAAACAATGAAGCATGGAAGTCTTTTTTCTTTATGTTAAAGCGTAAGAAACAGGGTAAATTATCTAAAAATATCAAAAAAATAGGAGTACCAGGCTACTGGAAAGACAGAAAAACAGGAGAGCGAGATGTAAGAATTCTAATCAGAAATAATTGTTATAAATTGAGAGGTGATATATTAGAACTACCCTTTAAATTAAAAATACAATGGAGAGGTAGAAATAAATGGCATGGCAAACAGGGAAGATTGGAAATAGCCTATGATAAGCTTTCTCACAGGTGGTATGCTTTTCAACCTGTGGAGGTTAAACCTCCACATCAATTAATAGGAAATAAAAAGGCATATGTTGACCTGGGAGTAAAAGTACCTATCATGGTGTGGATTCCAAAAGAGAGAATATTTGGGTATAGAGCTAATTCTATGCTATCAGACTGGTGGTATTGGAACCACAGGATTGCTAAACATCAAGCAATATTGAAAGAAGTAAATAATAAACATACATCGAAACAGTTGAGTAAATTATATCGTAAAAGACAGAGACGATTTAGAAGTAAAATAAACTGGATTGTAAAAGACTTTGTTGAGATTTGCTGGCACAAAGGAGTTTCAGAAATAATCTGTGGAGACCTGAGAAATATACGTGACAGTGCTAAGTTTAACAAAAAAGCAAACTCAATGATTCACAACTTCTGGAGTATTGGTTATATTCTAAAAAGACTTAAAGAAAAATCAAAAGAATATGGCATTAAAGTAACACCTGTCGATGAAAAAGGCACTTCCAGTCTTTGTCCTAGGTGTCACTCAAAACATGTAATGAAAAGGAAAAGATTATTCAAATGTTTAGATTGTAAGCTAGAAGCACATAGAGATGCTGTGGGAAGTATTGATATAGGACTCGCTCAGGGCGAAAGCTTTGCGGGAGCCATTAACAGGGTGGTGACACACCCTTTGCTAGTTAACGTAGCATAGAACCCCACGACTTTAGTCGTGGGAGTATGTCAGGATAGACAATGAATAGGTAACTGTGGTATTTATGGAGACACTCAAAATCGCTATGTTTTCTTGGGAGTCCCTCTACTCCATCAGAGTTGGTGGGATGGCACCTGCAGTAACACATCTGTCTGAAGCTCTGGCGGATAAAGGACACGAGGTACATGTGTTTACAAGGATAGGAGACAACCAGCCATTCAGAGAAGAGATTGAGGGTGTTGTATATCAAAGATGTGCCTTTGACCCTACTGGCAATATTCTGGAATTCTGCGATAAGATGGCAGATTCCATGATAAAGAGGTTTTACGAAGTTGAGAAGGAAGGGAAATTTGACGTGCTACATGGCCATGACTGGCATGTGATAAATGCCCTGAACCACCTGAAACTTCAAAATGGATATCCCTTTACTCTAACCTACCACTCTACTGAATGGGGGAGGAACGGGAATGCCTTTGGGGATTGGTATGAGTTCGGGGAGATTTCCGGCAGAGAGTGGTATGGTGGATATGCTGCTGATAGAATCACTACTGTTTCCCGTACAATGAAGGATGAACTGGGCTGGTTATATAATATTCCTGACTGGAAAGTGGATGTTATTCCCAACGGAATAAAAGCAGAGAGGTTCAAAAGGGAGGTTGACCCTGGAAGAGTCAAGCAAAAGTATGGAATTCATCCCCTTGCACCTCTAATCTTTTTTATAGGACGGCTGGTAACTCAGAAGGGGCCAGACCTTCTGGTGAATGCCATATCACATGTGCTCAGATATCGTTGGGATGCAAGATTTGTTATTGCAGGCGGTGGCGGTATGAGAGGTCATCTTGAATACCTTACCAGAAAAAAAGGTGTCTCCCATGCAGTTCAGTTTTTAGGATATATTCCTGATGAGGAATATCTTGAACTTCTAAATGCCAGTGATATCGTATGTATTCCCAGCAGAAATGAGCCATTTGGCCTTGTGCTTCTTGAAGCTTGGTCTGCCGAAAAGGCTGTGGTAGCCACAGATGTGGGTGGACTGGGAGAAAATATCAACAACTTTGTAAATGGTATCAAGGTATTCCCAACTCCCGAGTCGATTGCCTGGGGAATAAATTACATAATAAACGATCCACAGGGCGTAAAGAGCTTGGGTGAACAGGGACAGAAGGCAGCCAGAAAATTCTTCAACTGGGACACTATAGTATCCAGATATCTCAAATTTTATAAGCAATAAAAAGAAAACTGACTCAAGAAATTGGAGGTGAAATTTTGCCTGTTAAAAGGAAGAGAGGCAGGTCAAAAGGTAGTGGAAAGAGAATAGCTTTACATGAAATCTCAAAGAAGCTTTTTGAAGCTGATGGCAAAACCCCCTACTATAAGGATGGGCAGGTGATAAAAAACTTCAGAGAGCTTAGAGATAATATCGATAACTTTACAACTAAAGAGGCGGAGTGGATTGCCAGATGGGTTTTATATCTGGGTGATAAGACAACTGCCAGTAAGATAATTAAATATAAGGGAGATTTCAAAAACATTATAATTAAGCGGTATAACCAGCTGGAGAAACACTATAATCCCTGAGGTCTATTCAGGTGAAAATGCAATCAAAAAATTCAGATAACTAGCTATAGTACCTGACATACTCCAACGACTAAAGAGGCTGTGCGACAATTACCCCCAGTAATAGAAAGACTGCTTATTTTAGATAATAAAGGCTAAATTCAGCTTATTTCTCGTAGTATTTTTGATTACGGGACAGCCTCTAAAGTCGTTGGCTTTCTGCCTAAAATATAGTAATTCAGCCATACAAATATCTTTTTATACTTTTTTGTCATTTTACCCTTGAATTATAATGTTATCCAAGAATCTCATTTCTACTCTATACAGCAACTCATCTTAGTTATATCTCTTCTAAATGATTGAGCAGCTATTTTTATTGCTTCAGATAGTGTAGGAAAAATATGTAATGTATTTATTACATCATCAATTTTCATTCTGTTTCTAACAATCATGACTCCTTCATGTATTAAGTCAGCTGCTTCAGGTGCTAAAATGTGGATACCTATGATTTCATCAGTTTCGGCATTAACAACCATTTTTACAGCACCTTTTGTATTCTTAATTGCTATGGCTTTCGGGACTAATTCCATAGAAACTGTATTGCATTTACATTTTATTCCTTTTTCAATTGCCTGTCCATCTGTTAATCCAACTCCTGCAAGCTGAGGAGCAGTAAAAATAGCATGAGGAACAACCCTATAATCTATTTTTATTTTATTTTTTGAAAGTACATTATTTGCTGCAATCATTCCTTCCCTAGCTGCAACTGTTTCAAGCATTGGTTCTCCTATAACGTCTCCTGCGGCCCATACATTATTTACCGCTTTCATTTTGTCATTAACAATAATTTCTCCTCTTTCCCCTAAATTAACTCCGAGTTTTTGCAATTCTAAATTAGATGTGTTTGGCTTTCTTCCTGTTGCAACTAAAAACTGTTCAGCCATGTATGTTTTTTCTTTTCCATCAACAAGAGCCTTTACAGTTTTTTCTTTACCTTTCTGTTGAATACTTCTTATTGTAACTTTTGTGCAGATTTCTATTCCCTCACTCTCTAGATAATACTGCAGAAGATTAGCAAGTTCTGGCTCTTCTCTAGGTACTATCCTATCTGAACGTTGCAATAAACAAACTTTTGTTCCAAATCTTGAGAACATCTGGGCAAATTCTATTCCCAATGCTCCGCCACCAAGAATTATCATTGACTTGGGCAATTCATTTAATTGTAATACTTCAATGTTGGTCAGGTAATCAACTTTATCAATTCCTTCAACTGGAGGTATAAAAGTAGAAGAACCTGTTGAAATTATGAATTTATCTGCTCTGTAGATTTCACCATTTACCTCTACTTCATTCTCTGAGATAAATTTTGCATTACCTTCAACAAACTCTATATGAGATAAGCTCTTTAATACATTCTCATATTTTTCATTTCTTAATTTTTCGATTAATTTGTTTTTTTCTTCAATTATAGTTTTAAAATCGAAAGAATTTGATAATTTCAAACCGGTAAACTTATGCGTTTTTGTTTGATATATAATCTCTCCTATATACAATAAATGTTTCGTTGGTAAACAACCTACATTTACACATGTCCCTCCAATCCCAACATTATTATTGTTTATCATCAATGTTTTTGCTTTGAAGTCATCTGCCTTCATTGCTGCAGCAAATCCTGCTGCCCCTCCACCCAGAATAATTAAATCAAATCTTTCTGTTCTATTTTTCATCATATTTATAATGCTATTTTATACTTTAATAAATTTACTGTATGTGAAGAATGCATTTTAGCGCTGACATACTCCCATGACTAAAGTTGTGGGCTTTATGCCTAAAATATCGTAATCCCATAGTATATATTCTAGGGATAGAGAACCGACCTCCCGACTTATTTATTTAATCTATAAATATTCCATTCAACCACTTTCCTGTAATGCCCGTTTTCTCTCCGATCTTCTCCGAAAAAATTAAAAAGCCTCAGAGAATAACTCATATAAGGTATGCAATAATACAGGAAAGGTAAAAGATGAATAGTTCTAGTCTTCATTTAAAATCTTTAAAGGGGATATTATGATATCTTTGAGTCCTTCGCTGGCATATTACTATTATTTCTACAGCGAAGATCAGGAAAATATCCTTGCATTTATAAAAGGTCTGAAGGAGTCCTACGACCTTAAAAATCAGAAAAAAGTTTTTGCTGAATTAAAAGACTATTCAAGCTTTCGACTGATTGCTTCGGCAGGAAAAGAAAATATAATTTTAAATACTCTGATATTGGAGGATATTACCCTTCTGGAATTGATAGTATCCCTACCGGAGGAGGAATGGGGAGAATTTATTAAAAATCATATAAGAATTAAAGAGCCACTCCAAGATCAATTAAAGAACTTCCTAGGGGAAGGGATTCTCCTGGTTACCAGTCCGGGTGGAGAGATTCCAAAAAAAGTTGTAGAAAGGTTTGATATAATAACAGAATATATAATAACCGAACTTGAGGTTGGAAGGTTATATTTATTAAAATCATGGGCAAAAGAATACAATATCTATGGATTCATTCCTGAAAGGGATTATGAAGAGTTTATTTTTGGGGCTCTTCCATATATAAATCTATATGTGCATTTTCTGGAAACAAAAGTGGATTTTTACATACAAAAAGGGAAATATATGAAAGAAAAACGCCATGAAATTAACATAAAAGTGGGGGAGATTCTTGGTAGAACAATAACCCTTTTTAAGGACTCGAAAAAACGCCAGATGACACTGGAAAAGGAAATTGATGAGTTATCCAATGTATACAGTTCTCTTGCCCTTAATGTCTCTTATCTTAAAAGCTCCCTTGTTTCTATGGACACTGACATTCGAAAGCTGGAGTCTAAAATTGAATCCCTTCTCTCCCCAGGGGGGCAGAACGGCCTTAACAGTGAACTTAAAAGATACAAGGATATCAGAGCTATGCTTAAGGAGGAAGAAGAGTTTTCCCTTCTTACCCTCGAAGAGGTAAAAGAAGCCATTGATGTGGTCAGGACGAGGGTAGAGTTATTAAACAGCAAAGAGGCACTTGATATCCAAAAACAGGGTTTCAACCTTCAGGTGTCAGCAGGTGTCATTGAAGTCATAATTGTTTATTATTACACATTGAATATATGGAGAATACTCTCTCCTGGAAAGGTATTTCAAAATATCCCATATTATTACAGGTTTTATCTTGTGCTTTTATTTTCCTTCTTTGTATTTACCTTTACACACTATTCGGTTCATGCCATGGCAGAAAAGAAGCTATATAATAAGGGCATGATTGTTTCAGTGATAGCAGGGCTACTGATAATCAGTACAATATATCTGATTACATTTGCCCATTAGTCCATGTTTTTATCTACATGGTTGATTTAACCTCTAAAAATGATTGGTTAAAGAGATAGCTTTAGAAACTTCATTACATCGCCACTTCTGCGATGAAGAGTTTATTTTCTCAATATTTCTTTTAATTTCTCATAAACTTCTTTATTATCAGAAGTTCTTATCCATTTTTTGTGGTAGAAATGCACAAATAAATAAATCGTTTTTACTTCATCATTTATTTTGTATTTTATCCTTAAAGGTTTATTCCATGGCCATGCTCTCTCCTCTCTCCCTTTAAAAACTTCGTCAAACCCATAATATATGTCTAATATCTCCCTAAGAGGGATTTCTAAATGAAATTCTTTAACTAGTCTGGTATCCATTCCACCAAAAGTTATTTCTTCTTCAGTAAATTCAAAAATACCTTCATATCTGTGCAATGGTTTAAATCCAGATGTATGTGCTTTCACCCAATCCCAAAATCCTCTGTTTTTAATATCTTCTTCATATGACATTAATGAATTTTCCCATCTCATTCTATTCATCACCCATATTTTTGTGAAATCCCAAGCTTTGTCATTTCCAGCATTATTTATACAGATTTTCCCGCTTTAACATCATCTTTTCCATGGCCCATACCCTTACTTAGAATTTTGATAACTATTTTTCTGAGTTTGGCGGCAGATAGCTCCTTTCCGTCTCCTAAGGCTTCGAAATCCTCGGCAATGTCTTTCCTTCTAGCACTTTGCTCAAGCCAGATTTGAAAATCTCCTCTTTCCAGATGGAATCTGATTGAATTAATGTCTATCTTCTTTAAGGTCTCATAAAACTCTTTAAGGCTCCAAGCCTTTCCAAGGAATTTACCCTGGTATATGGAAAAAACGAAGGGGTCGTCAGCCTGTTTCATTTCTGCCTTCACCCTGACATCAAAGTCCAGGAGAGCAGTGAAATAAGTTATAAAAGCATTGTAAGGGTTATCAAAAGGTGAAAAATAGCTGTGTACTTCACCTGGTCCGCCTCCAAGAGAAAACATATAATAAAAATGGTCACTGATTCCTAGATATCTCCATATCTTATAAAGCTCTGGTGACGATTTCACCCTTTCCAAAAGGTCTCTGTGGTGGGTGAATGCTGCCCACTGGAATGTATTGCCAATCCAGCAGCTTGTGTCCCTCTCAAGGTCTGCCCAAGATATGGTATTCCCTATCTCAAAAACATCCAGTTCATCCACAGGTTCGTGAGTCTCAACAACTTCAGTTGGAGTTTTAAATGAAAGGTGCTCCCATTTCAGAACCTCTCTGGGCAAATATCTTAAAAATTCGAAGATGCCTGTTTCCTCCCAGTGATGCTCTCCAAATGTTTCATAATCAGCAAAAAGGTTTATACAATCTCCTGGAGTATTTGCAAGCCAGGAAGAATATTTTTCTGCTGTCAGGGGGTATTCCTCCCAGTTTCGTGAGGAAAATCTGAAGCCCATATCATCCGTCAGTTTATAGTTTCTTAAAAGTACCTTGAGGTTTCCTCCCTTAGCCCTGTAAAGATAATTTTCTGAGTTGTTGTCCGTGACTCTCTCCAGCCCCTCTGTGAATATACCCTTGTATCCCAAACTCTCCACAATTTCAGCAATCTTGTTGTTATAAATGAACTCTGTATTTTCAAATATACTGGGTTCAAAATTCATTAAATCCTTCATAAGGCGGTTATGCTCTCTGGTCTGCTCAACAAATTCGCCAGTATCGCTGTAAAGGCTTGTGAGGGAATGATAATATGTCTGGTCCAGAAACTCCACACACCCTGTTTCCCCAAGCTGTCTAAAGCTTTCCAGAACATCAGGATTGTACCTCTCACACTGCTCCAGAATCACACCAGAAAGACTGAAAGAAACCTTGAATTTACGCTTTTCACCATTAAATTCATCAATATTTGCAAGCATAATGTCATTGGCAGGAAGATAGCATTTCTTTGCTACTTTTTCGAATATCTCCCTGTTATTCGTGCTGAAATAATGGTCAAAAATATTTTCTGTTCTTCTGTTAAACTTCCTGTTCCAGAAGAAATCCTTCCTGATTCTGAAGGGCTGGTGAACTTCAAAGCTTAATGTTATGTCTGTCATATTTTATTCCTTTGTGGCGTCTTACGAGATTCTCCTACTATTAAAAACTACTCAAGCTCTTTTAAAATACCTTTCCACTCAATATAGTTCTCAACAAGCTCCTTTGACTGTTTCTTTCCCTCTTCATCAGTGGCTTTAATTTTACATGATACGCCATGCAATTTTTCTATTGTTGTATATGTATCATAGGGTACAAGGATTACAGGTACACTCTTCTCAGATGCTTTGGATAGCACCCTGACATCAGGATATAGGTTCCCTGTGAGTATCAGCACAGAGGTACTGGTTTCTAGGGCAGAATGTATAATATCTGCTCTGTCTCCTCCAGTTATTACTGCCTTGTTTTTCGAGCGTCTGAAGTATCTCAGGGCACTATCTGTTGTCATTGCACCCACCAGAAAGTTCTCAACCAGAAGGTCAAGGTTGGATTCTCCTTCAAGAATCTCACCTCCAAGAACTTCATATATTTCTCTAACTGTGGGGGCAGTGAGTTCCTTTCTCTCCGGTACGATTCCCCTGATATTAAATCCCATCTTCTCGAGAATGGGCACATACATACTTCTGGTCCTTTCAAGAAGGGGAGTCGGCACAAAGTTGAATACAGCACCTAGAAGGTCAACCTCTGCCTTTTTCATATACTGAAGATTTAATATAAGCTCATCCATCCTGAAATCGTCATTAACCCTGGAAACCATAAGCATTTTTGCTCCAAGCCTTCTGGAAATAGTAGATGCGTCAAGACCAAGGGCAAGCATGGCCTGTGGGTTTGTGGTACCTTCTATTATCACAATATCGCAATCCTTGGAGATTTCATTATAGGCACTTTTTATATCAGCCATATATTTCTCAGAATTCTCTGGCTCATATCTGGTAAGATAATTGTGGCCCATGGTAAACAGAGTCATTTTCTCGAATGGTACTTTTATATCAAGTACATCCCTCATAAGCTCTGTGTCATCATCCTTCATACCAGCAATACCCGTCGCAATACTTACGGGCTTGAAATAGCTAACTCTGTAGCCTTCCTCCCTGAACTTTAGAGCAAGCCCTAGGCACAGAGCGGTTTTCCCGCTTTCTACAGTCCCGATTATATAAAGACTTTTCATTTATATCACTCCCATGAAATTGTCATTTTAATATCCACAGCGGCAACGCCATGCTCATAGGCAAAAAGTGGGTTTATATCTAATTCCACAATCTCCTGAAAATCCAATGCGAGTTTGGATATTCTCAATATCACATCCACCACGGATTCTATGTCAGATGGGCTTTCGCCCCTGAAACCTTTCAGAAGCATGTATGCCCTAGTCTCGCCTATCATATCAAAGGCAGATTTTGGGGTAATGTAATTTGCAAGTCTGAAAGACACATCTTTTAAAAGGTTGACATATATGCCTCCAAGACCAAACATAACAAGCGGACCAAACTGTATATCGTGGTTCATGCCTATAATGAGTTCGCGTCCCTGAGGTTTCATCTCCTGTACTTCTATACCATATATGGTTTCACCTGGCAGAAATCTATACACACTGTCAAGGATTTCATTGTAAACCGACTTAACTTCGCTGGAATCCTTTATATTAACTCTTACACCGCCTACATCACTCTTGTGCTGTATCCTCGGTGAAGCAACCTTCATTACAACAGGATATCCGAGGCTGTCCGCTGCCCTCACAGCAGCTCTGGGTGAATCTGTGAGTATAGATTTAGCTACTGGTATTCCATAAGCTTCCATTATAACAGATGATTCACTGCCAAAAAGCACATTTCTACTGTCTTTTTTAATGGACTCAAGAACACTTTTTACTTTTTCTTTATCCAGTCCGCTTAATTCCCCTATAGATTCATCTCTCTTCAGCTGGATATATTCAGAATACTTTACAAGTCCTGCAAGCGCCCTTACACCTGATTCTGGAAAGGCATAGTTTGGAACCTCCTCTTTTTCTAGGTACTCAATACTTTCTGAAAGAACCAGTCCACCGATATATGATGTGGCAATGGGTTTATCTGGAAACTTTTTCTTCATATCCACAACAACCTTTGCTGTCTTGTATGGCTCTGTCATGGCCTGGGGTGTTAGAATCACCAGTGCAGAGTTGACATTGGGGTCTAAAAGTACTGTATCCAGTGCATATGCATATCTGTCTGATTTTGCATCGCCCACAACATCCACAGGATTATATACATTGGATTCGCTCGGAAGTTTTTGCCTGAGCCTGTCTATAGTCTCCTTTCCGAACTTCGCTACCTGAAGCTCACTTTTATCTACGGCATCAACAGATAGAATGCCTGGACCACCAGCATTTGTCACCACTCCAACGCTAGAACCTCCGGGCACAGGCTCGGAAACAAAAATTCTTGCCAGATCAAATAGCTCTTCAAGAGTGCTGGCTCTTATAACGCCTGCCTCCCTGAAGGCAGTGGTATAGGCTATGTCACTGCCAGCCAGAGCACCGGTATGAGAACTTGCAGCTCTAGTTCCACTTTCACCTGTACCTGACTTGAGAATTATAAGAGGTTTTTTCCGTGAGACCTTCTTTGCAACATCCACAAAATGCTGACCTTCATCTATACTCTCTATATAACACAGTATCACTCTTGTATTTTCATCATCTGCCAGAGCCTCAATAAAATCAGTTTCATTCAGGTCAGACTTATTCCCAAGGCTTATTAACCTGCTGAATCCTATCCTATTCTTCATACTCCAGTCCAGAATCCCGGTGAGTAGAGCACCACTCTGAGAAACAACAGCAATTCTGCCCCTTTCTGGTATCTCTCCTGCAAATGTTGCATTGAGTGGTGTATACATATCCATCACACCTAGGCAGTTGGGACCAAGTATTCTCATGTTCTTTGACCTTGCGATTTCAACAACTCTTCTCTCAAGCTTTGCTCCTTCCTTTCCTATCTCTTTAAACCCTGCAGAGATTATGACGATATTTAAAACACCTGCCTCACCGCATTCTTCCACAACCTTTGGTACTACAGACGCAGGAACTGATATTATGACAAGTTCTGCACCTCCTGCCTCTTTTATATCCTTAAAACACTTCAAACCATTGATTTCATGTTCCTTGGGATTTACAGGCACCACCTTTCCTATATATCCACTGTCGATTATATTCTTGAGGATTTCATATCCAACTTTCCCAGGGTGTGCAGATGCACCTATTACCGCAATGGATTTCGGATTGAAAAAACTTGTTTTAAAGTTCATTTTTACCCTCATAGTTTTTTTTCACTGCATAAAACCTCCTTCTTCAGCAGAGGCCGCATATTTCGTATAAAGACCTAAAAGTCCACTCTTATATTTCCTCGGAGGAGCTTTAAATACCGATAACCTTTCCTTTATTATCTTTAATATTTCCTCTTCTGGGAGTTTTTCTCCTTTTATTCCCACAATATCCAGCATGTTTTTATTCAAGTCTATGTGAATCATGTCATCATCCTCTATCACAGCCAGCACACCACCATCTATAGCCTCTGGTGTCATATGACCTATGCATGGCCCGCGGCTTGCTCCAGAGAATCTTCCGTCTGTTAAGAGGGCAACACTGGTATTGAACTTTTCATTCGATGATATTGCCTCTGTGACATAGAACTGTTCGGGCATTCCATTCGCCCTTGGCCCTTCGTAGCGGAGAATTATACACTCTCCTCCTATGATTTCTCCTTCGAATATTGCTTTAAGGGCATCACTCTGGGAATCGAAGCCCCTTGCAGGGCCAGTGAAATCGAACATACTTTCATCTACAGCAGAGCGTTTGATAATGCCAGTGCCTATATTACCCCTGAGAACTACAATGGCACCGGATTTTGCTATGGGAGCTTCTGTGCTCTTTATCACATCATTGACCTTTAACCCATAATTTTCCAGAAATAATGGTCTTTTTTCGAAAAACCCAGTTTTTTCCAGATTTTCGAGATTTTCGCCAACTGTTTTACCAGTTATAGTCATACAGTCCAGATTTATGTAGTTCTTCAACTCAAGCATTACTTTCTGGACACCTCCTGCAAACCACAAACGATTGGCAGGATATTTTCCTGAGGGACGCACATTGACTATAAAGGGTACCTCATCATTTATCTCCGATACTCTCTTCAGAGAAAATTTATATCCAAGCTCCTTCATTATGGCAGGCAGGTGAAGCATTGCATTTGTTGAGCCAGCCATGGCAGCATGAACTATTATAGCATTTTCAAAAGCCTCTTCTGTCAGTATTTTATCTGCGGTTAGCTTTTCGTCAACCAGCTCAACAATTCTGCTGCCTGCATTCTGTGCCAGTCTTTTTATCTCAAAGCTTGTTGCAGGACACACTGCTGAAGTTGGAAGAGCCAGTCCCAAAACTTCTGCCAGACTCTGCATTGTGAGTGCAGTACCTAAAAAGGCGCAGGTACCATTGGTAGGGCAGGAATACTCCCTGAGAAAATTGTATTCGTCCTCTTTCATTTCTCCGCGCTTCAGTTTTGCGTATATTGTTCCCACCTGCTCAAGAGTTATTATCCACTGGTCCATCACACCACCGGGAACTAAAATTGTTGGCATTTTTAATCTTGCTGCTGCAATTAAATGTGCAGGTACAGCCTTATCACTGCCTGAAACCAGAACCATACCATCAAAATGCCCTGCTTCCGCATGGAATTCAACAGCACTGGATATTACTTCCCTGCTCACAAGGGAGTAGTCCATTCCTCTTGTACCCTGGGCTATACCATCACATATATCTGTGCATGAGTACTTCAGTGGAGCACCACCACCCTCATACGCCCCACGCTTCACATATTCTACAAGCTCATTTAAATGCATACTACCCGGATGGGATTCTCCATAAACACTTTCAACAAGTATATTTGGTTTGCCGAGGTCACCTCTGGAATAGCCACATGCAAGCCTCAGTGGGTCTACTTCCGGTCCTATTTCACGCATTTTTTGACTGTGCAACAACTTTATTCCTCCTTTTTAATTAAAACTGCCCTACCAGGGCCACCATCTCCACCCTTTATTTTGAGAGGCAGAAAAGTAAAAAAGTATTCACCTTCTTCAATACCTGACATATTCAGTGTCTCAATAACAGGTGTACCACTGCCTAAAAGAGTTCTATGCACCTCTCCACTTCCTCCATATTCTTCAATTGATAGATAATCTATACCTACAAGCTTTACTTTCTGCTTTACCAGCAACTCCGCACCATCTTTGGTAAGATAAACATAATCAGTGTGGAACTTTTCATCCTCCAGCAGTCTGGAATTTCCTGTCTTTAGAAGCAGAATTTTATTTTTGAATAAGCTCCGCTTTGGATAAAGCTCTTCCCTGGTTATCTTCTTTTCAATGGATTCCATGTCCAAAACATAACACTCACCTATGAGCCTTTTAAGAGAGATATGTGAAACATCCATTCCCTCTATGAAAAAATGGAGGGGCGGGTCCATATGAGTTCCTGTGTGAGTCCCCATGTGTAATTCAGATACATTCGCAGCATCTCCTCTGGCTATTCTTGAGTGAGGCAGAACCGCAACAGTTGGGTCACCCGGAAATACCTTCATTCCATCATATACACTTACAGATATGTCTATAATCTCCATCCTATTCACTTCCTATAATACAACAATGACAATTATATCCCCCACATTTGTGTTTGTACGTCCTGTAATCAAGGCATCATGAAGAGCACTGAGAAAGGTATTTGAATCATTTTTACTGAGGTATTCAACCACATCCAACCCCTCTCTATTGCCTCTCTCAACCGTAAAACCGTCTGCAATTCCACCGGCAGCGTCAGCACTCCCGTCTATTCCATCAGTTCCAAGTGAAGCTATCACAATATCCCTTTTCTGAAGGGATAGGGCTGCCCCCAGCACAAGCTCCTGATTTCGCCCGCCCTTACCATTGCCGACTACAGTAACAGTAGTTTCCCCTCCGAGGATAAGGACACATGGCCTTTTTACAGGATTATTGCTTCGCAACACCTCCTTTGCTATCCCGGCAAGCACCTTACCAGCCTCTCTGCCTTCACCCTCAAGCTGTCCAGTAAGAATCAGTGTATTGTATCTGGCTGCCTTTTCCATGGCATTTAGGGCAAGGCTATTGTTGCCTATCAAAACATTCCTTACCAGAGACGAATCCAGTGATTTTGGTGTTTCTTCAATTTGCCCTGTCATACCCTCTTTTATCCTTCTGCATATACTCTCTGGTGCCTTTTCCCAGAGGTCATACTTATCAAAGACATAGCCGGCATCCTGAAATATGATGGGGTCTGGGAGGGTCGGGCCTGAGGCAATAGTTTCCATGGGGTCTCCAACAACGTCTGATATTATCAGAGCGAGAACATGGGCAGGATAGCAGGCTTTTGCAAGCTGCCCGCCTTTAACATCAGAGATATGTTTTCTCACTGAGTTAAATTCATTTATAGTGCAACCCGACTTCAGAAGAAGCTGTGTGACGTCCTGTTTTTCCTTCAGGGTTATTCCTTCTGCTGGTTTGGCAAAAAGAGCAGAACCTCCACCTGAAACAAGTACCACAACGAGGTCCCCCTCTCCGCTTTTTTCTGCTATTTTTAGGGCTACTGAAGCAGCAGCAACACTATACTCATCAGGTATAGGATGTCCTCCTTCAACTATTTTGATTTTTTTAAGACCAGACTTTTTTCCTGTCCCTTCAGGTACAACAATAATCCCCTCTTCAACATCTATCATCTCCTCTACAGCCCTCGCCATGTCAAAACTCGCCTTACCAAAGCCTATAACCCGTATAACTGAGAAATCGTTAAAATTCAAATCTGAGGCTTTTTTAAAAAATGCCTTCGTGAGCTCAAAGGGGTCAACGGCACCAATACCTACATCTAGGAGTTCCATGGCCACTTCTCTTGCCTTTCTTATGGTAGGATTGGCAGAGTTGTCCAGTACCTCATGGTAGTTCCTTATCCACTGCATCAGGATAATGCCTCCAGAATAAGGTCTACAGTTTCTTCAGGGGTGGCTGTTGTATTTACCACAATAGGCTTTGCAACATCCAGGAGATTTTTAATAAACCTCTTTCTCAACTTCTGCTTTCGTTTATCCCTTACAAGCAGATGCGGATTATAAAAATTGTTCTCAACCATCAGCTTCAGCATTTCTTCTCTGGATACTTCCTCTATCAGATTTTCATCTTTAAAATCCCGCTTGAGAAGTACAAAGGTTGATAGCGATGTTACTGACCGTATCTTTTCCCCTCCCAGAAGGTTTTTGAGATTTACAACAGCCCTGCCCTTTTTGTCAAACCGTGCATCTTCTATAAGCGGTTCGAAGTCCTTCCAGTTCTTCTCTATTCCTCCCCTGATATATACTTCCTTCTCCGAACTCATAATAGTAGCTTCCCTTCCCTGGAACCTCACATAGAACCAGTCATCGCTTATTAGTTTGGACTTCTTCCGCCTGAGTATGCCATAGCTCAGGGTTGTTTTACCTGCACCGCTAGGTCCCACAAGAGCAATACCCTCGCCGCGGTAGTCAAGACATGCACCATGAACTGAATAAAACCTGTGGAGGTCCTCCAGAATGTCTCCTGCAAGGGCAAGTGCAATGGATTTAACATAGCCGTAGTAATTGCAGTTCCATAGAAAGGCTGACCTGGAGATAGGCTCGTATTCTACGCGAAAGTTTTCCCCGCCATCATCAAAAACAAGCAGCCTGCCGTGAGACCTTATTTTTTCACTCAGGTGATAGAAGTTCTCATCGAACGTGTTTACAGTTTCTACTTCATCTGTCATCAGCTTTATGCAGCAGCCGTTGATGTCCGCTTTTCTCTCATACCTTATTTTCTTCCCTTTGAGGAGAGACCTCCAGTTGTGGTCAGCCTCCTGCGGAGACACAATATTTATAGGGTAGCTCATTTCTTAGCCTCCATCTTCTTCAGAAGCCTGTCAACTATATCTTTTTCTTCTGATGTCAGATTAAGCAGAGGTGCTTTAACATCATCACCTCCAGCAAGACCCAGCACATTCATTGCATATTTAAGTCCTGCTGGAAAAGTGCCAGTATCCATTATTCTCACAATATTCATGAGAAGTTTTTGCAGTCCTGCAGCCCGGTCTATATCACTTTCCCATGCCCTGTAAATCTCCACAGGAAGCTCTGGCACAAGATTTGAAGAACCGAGAATTGCCCCTGAAGCTCCGGTGACCAGAGCTGGCAAAAGGAGATGGTCTGCCCCTATAATACATGAAAAATCTTCTGGTACCAGATTAACAATTTCCGGAAATTTTTTCATGTCACCGCTCGTATCTTTTATTCCTATTATATTATCCAGCTCGGAAAGCCTTTTTACAAGAGGAGGTAAAAATTGGTTTCCTGTAAAAACCGGGATATTATAGAGTATTATGGGTAGCATGGAATGCGAAGATAAATTTGAATAATAGCTGAAAAGCCCTTCTTGGCTTGTTCTGAAGTAGTATGGAGGTGCAACCAGTGCAACTTCTGCACCCATATCGGCAGAATAGGCAATAATTTCAAGGGCTTCCTCCATTCTCATTGAAGTTGCCCCAGCTATTACTGGCAATGACGTGGTATCCATAACTGTTTTAATCACCTCTTTTCTTTCTTTAATGCTTAAACCAGAGAACTCCCCGGCAGAGCCAAGTGGTACAAGACCTGTCACTTCCTCCTTTTCAAGAAAGGCAATATTTTTCTCAAGCCCCTCCTGGTCAATTTCACCATTTTTAAAAGGTGTTATCATAGGACAGTATATTCCTTTTAACTTCATATTTTACCCTCCTGTACAAAATCAAGCCCGAGTTCATGAAGTTTTTCTTCTGTGGGCACTCCGTTATTATCCCAGCCCCTGAAATTGTAATATTCATCGAGCTGCGCCTCGAGGTTTGGTATTTCTGTCATAGGCATACCATCCTCAACTTTCAGCTCCTCAACAATTCTTCGAGGCATATTATCATCCTTCCTGGATATTCCCTCTCTTATGTTGTACATGCGCTTGAGATTGAATATTCTTTCCCCTGTCTCAAGGAATTCCTGGAAGGTAGTTGTAAACCCAGTAATAAGATTATACCATATGTGCACCTCTCTGAAATCCACATCGCCAAAGGACAGAAACTTACAGATTACCAGAGAGTCATACAGGCTCATAATATGCTGCATCTGAGCCACGAAAATGCCTATCCCCTCTTTCTGGAACTGCTCTGGAGCAACATCATTCCCAATGTATGGTGTTGGCACACCCATGGGTTGCTGATGGTCATGAGCTAGGGATTGTAAATGGTCAGCTCCCCTGTTGCCTGTGGCATAACCTACAGCCAAGCTATTCTTCGCCCGGGGGTCATGGGCTGGAAACTCAAGACCTTTAACATGCATGGAACCATGGTGCAAGCCTATTTCTTCTGAGGCACGCATGACACCCCTGCCAAGGAGTCTTCCGAATCCTCTAGCTTCACCAATCTGCCTTATCATCTCCAAAAATGCCTCATCATTTCCAAAGGTGAGCTCCAAATCTACCTTTTCTTTGTCTATGAATCCTCTTTCAAATGCCTCCATGGCATAGGCTATTACCTGACCCGTTGATATGGTATCAATACCATATCGGTTACACAACTCATTTGCTATTGCAACTGTTTCGAGGCTGGTTATAAGACAGTTGCTACCCAGCTGGCCTATACTCTCATACTCCGGTCCGGCACCATCTACCTTCCCATTTATCTTAACAGTTCTCCCACAACCTACAGGACAGCCAGTGCAATGGTAGTTACCTGTAAGTATCGTCTTTGTCATATTCTGACCGGATATTTTATAAGACTCCCCTTCTTTTAATCTTCTTTTTGTCCAGTTTTTCACTGGCAGGTCACCTATTTTTTCATCAAACTCCACCTGCTGGGCAGTACCATAAGTCGCCAGTCCGAGAGTAGCCTTCTTCACTCTCTTGTGCACTCCCTCCAGAGCTTTTTTAAGTCCTTTAACATCTGCCACCTTTACAGGCTTTGTCCCTCTCACAACAACTGCTTTGAGATTTTTGCTTCCCATAACAGCACCAAGGCCACACCTTGCCGCTGCCCTTCCATCTTTGCCATCATTTATTATACCGGCAAGCAGAACCTTTCTCTCACCTGCCTGACCGATACAGGCAGCAGTAGCTCTTCTATCTGTTTCACCCAGAAGCTGTTCATGAGCCTCGTAGGTATCTTTCCCCCAGAGGTGCGTTGCATCCTTTATCTCCACATTCTCATTGTCAATCCATAGATATACAGGCGACTCTGCAACGCCTTTAATTACAACAGCAATATATCCTGTCCTGCTTAGCTGGAACCCGAAGCTTCCTCCACTGTTTGCTTCTCCAAAAATCCCTGTCAATGGAGATTTCGCAACCACAGTATACCTGCTTGAGGAAGGTACAATTGTACCAGTCAGAGGACCAACCGCAAATATAAGGCGGTTCTCTCCCCCAAGTGGATTGGTAGATGGAGAAGTTTCTTCCCAGAGTATTTTTGCTGCAAGATTGCTACCCCCGATGAACTTTTTTTCTACATCCTCATCAAGTTCTTCAATATCTATTGCGTGTGTGCGTAAATCAACACGCAGGACTTTTGTCACCACCATACCTCCATTATTTACATATTTCGATTATCACCTTTATATCATCTTTTTTTCTTAGCAGAGCTTCCTTAAAATCCTCAAATACAACTTTCCTGCTTATAAGCTTACTCAGAAGACCTGGCCACTTTACTTCAAAATTCTGCATATGCTTAACCCCTTTTCTGAAATAAGTTATATTGGCATTTACAGAGCCGAAAATGAGCTTGTTTCCAAGCACCAGTGAGAGATTCAGGCGGTCTGCATCCACCTCTAACTTTTTATTTCCACCTGTAATTCCAGTTAGCGCCAGAACACCGTTGATACCCAGAATATCCATTGCCTGGAAGGACACTGTGGAACTGCCTGTTGCTTCTAATATGAAATCAATATTTCCCAGCTTTTCTCCAAGCTCGGGTATTGGCTCCTTTGTGGAGTCAATGTAGCTGGCACCACTTTCCATAACAAGCCTTGCCTTCTTACTGTCTATGGAGTCTAACGCCAGTGTATATGTATTTATACCCATATCTCTAAGCACAAATGTGGCAAGAAGTCCTATGGGACCTGCACCGAGCACCAGTGCTGTTTTTGGCTTCCATTTCATTCTCTCCTGAATCTTAAAAGTCTGCATAATTGCCTTTTCCACAATGCTCAGAGGTTCAAGCAAAACTCCCACATCAGAAAGTTCTTCAGGGATTTTTACCAGATACTCAGGAATTTCCTTGTAATATTCTGCCATAAAACCATGAAGACTTTTTATCCCACGTTCTTTAAAATTTCCTGTAAGGCACATGTCATTCTCGCCGCTCCTGCAGTTCAGACAGTTCTCTGGGCATGGCCTTCTAACTGTAGAAACAACCATATCGCCTTTTTCAAAGCCTTTCACATCCCTGCCTGTCTCTTCAACTATACCCAGTGACTCATGCCCCAGTATAAGAAAATCCTCACCTTCAGGTGCTTCACCATAGAGCCCTTGGTCAATTTCGTGGTCTGTACCACATATTCCAACCCGCAATACCTTCACCCGAACTTCTGAAGAAGATATTTCCGGTTTATCCACATCAATTATATGGGCACTTTCCTTTTTACCAGGAATTACTCCAATAACCTTCATCTCATCATCTCCTGCAGTTTAATAGAGGTCTTTCACCTAATGTCTGCAATGTAGGATGCTCCCCCACTATGTGCAACCCCTCTCTACCAGACAACTTCCTACCTACTTTTTTCCAATTCCAGAATATAGTGCACCATCATAGCATGACTCCAGCCAAGGGGTATTGCAGACATGGTTTCACCAGTATCTCTATGTACCTGCTCTGGCAACATATCAAGGTCTGTTGCATGCTCTATGCACCACTTGGTAAGTTCGTCAGCCTTGGCTGTATTACCTAGATAGTTATAGTAAATCGCCAGCCACATAGTTGTGATTACCCAGGGGTTACCTCCATAATAAACATCCCCGGGATATCTGCCAATTCCTCCTATAGGATAGTTGAAAGCCTCTTCAATTCTGGCAACTGTTTTCTTCACTCTTTCGTCTTCTGCAGAAAAAACACTGAAGGGAATGACAATGCCCAGTATGCTGGTATCTACAGTTTTGTCTATGGGGTCAATAGATTTTATAAAGTGTCCTTCATCAGCATCCCAGAACTCACGTTCTATACCTTTCTTTATACGGTTTGCTGCATTATCCCATCGTGCCTCATTTTCTCCATATCCAAGAACCTCTGCTATCATGGATGCAGCTTTCAGGCCGCTGTAACATGCAGCATTTGAATAAAGATGTCTTGCCCATTTCTCTTCCCATGGGCCAAAACATCTGCACATAAGTCCGTCTCTGCCATCATCATCCTGCATATAGCAGATATATTCGGCAGCTTTCACAATCATTTGCCAGTTCTCTTTCAGAAAATTTTTATCTTTTGTGATCCTGTAGTGATATCCCATTCCTGAAAGAACTGCGCCTGTTTCATCTATCTGGGGTCCCCAGCTGGGCCCAACCATAGGTGGTGAAATAAAATACCGCTGTTTCCAGCCTCCAGCCTTTCCATTTGCAGTGCTGCACACAAGAACATCACCTTTAAGTCCGCAGTGCACATGATGTCTCTTTTCCTGTGCAATTTTACACCAGAAGTAGAACTTCTCGGCTTCCTCATGATAACCAGCCCTATCCAGAGCTGTAATAATATAAGTTCCATCACGAGGCCAGCAGAATCTATAATTTGGCACTGTGGTTGGGGCAGCAATTACTCCACCCCACTCCTTGCTACTAAGTAGTTTCAGTGTGATTAAAGAGCGCCTGTAAACCTCTGGAAAATTCTTTACTTCTCTACCCTTGCCGAGCCAATCCTTCCAGTACCTTTTTGTATCTTCATATAAGCCTTTGTAACAATTTTGTCTGGCCGTTAATAAGGATGATATAGCATTATCCTCATCGGGACCCATACCTAAAAAGATAGTGACATCCTTCTCTTCTCCTGGAGAAAACAGGCCTAAATCCCAGAACTGAGAGGTATTTATCCCTTTGCTGCCGTGAGAAATTATCAATGGATTTCCCTCTAACTTTCCGTCATAGACATCAGTGAAAGCATCACCTCCATCGTTGTGTGCGCCGCACTGATATCCGTTCATCTTTATGTCGCCCCCGCAGGCAAAGTAACACTCCCTGTAATACTGAATTATCGAATCTGAGTCAGAGTCGTAGAAGGCGGCATTACCTGTCAGGGTTTCCATGATTTTCATGTCAAGATAATAGAACAATTTTAAGTTTATATCATCTTTTCCCCTGTTGATTATCCTGAAATGCCTTACAAGGATATCGTCTTTAGGGTGTACAAAATCCGTCACTTCTACATCGACACCTATGTCAGGATTGTGCATTATAGTCCTGATGATAGGGGCATCTTTTATATATGTCTGGGAGTAATTCCATGGCGGGTCCGTTGTCCAGCCAAACCCAGCTTTGTCTGTATATATCCCAGCAAAACTCGCCTCTACGTGCTCTGCAAAGTCTAAATTTGGCCAGAACAAATGTGTAATATGACCTTTAGTCCCTATTCCCACAAGCAACTTAGAATTGCCAAGAATCCCCTGTTCAATAGTTCCATCCAAATGCACCACCTCAATAATATATCACTGGACTATAATTGCTTTTTCTTCACTAAACTGGTACAATACCATGCACAAGAATTTATAATCTCATATTCCATACCTCTGCAGTATGCCCTACCCTATCCATGAGCCTATCGCAAAATTCTGTGATTATGTCAGAAAGAAAATAAAAACGGTCTAAAACCAAAATCTGGTAAGATGAGATTTTCACACGAGGTTATAAAAGTAAATAATTAATGAGGAATAACTATGGAAGAAACAATCTTTCTTGTAGAGGAAAACCCTGAGGGCGGGTTTGCAGCAAGGGCGATGGGGCTTCCAATATTTACACAGAGGGAGACTATTGAAGAGATTAAAACAAATATAAAAGATGCCCTATTGTGTCACTTTGATAGAGAAGAAGACATACCCAGAATAATCCGCCTTCATATAGTT